>Ga0209417_1000264_pt1 | contig 136782 bp, 114 predicted proteins | sample RifGroF2_FD_184002 | JGI IMG/M metagenome (GOLD analysis project Ga0209417, IMG submission 184002) | Groundwater microbial communities from Rifle, Colorado, USA - Groundwater F2 (SPAdes) (version 2) | ecosystem: Environmental > Aquatic > Deep subsurface > Groundwater | place: Rifle, Colorado... | reverse complement strand
GATTGCCGGGCCAGCCGGTGAGTAAATTGCACGAACTGCTGCCCGATGAGTGGGCCAAACAGCGAGCCGCGGAAAAATAACAATTCACCATCGCCACAAAAATTCCAAAAACTCACCGGACGCTTACGATTAAACGAGACTTTCCAATCCCCGGCATACCCTGAATTCGAATTAATCTTGGATCGCCTTTTTGTACTTTTTCCCATGCCTTTTGAATTGTTTTCAATTCTTTTTCACGTCCAACCAATGGGAATTTTTCCGCGTACTTGTGGTCAAATATAGTAAGTATATGTTTGTCGCTGATTACCTGGTATGCCGTAATTTTGGAATTGGAATTTAAGTGGTCGATTTCTCTACAGTCAAAGAAATTTCTCACAATAGAGTAAGTGTGATCGCTTATCACTACTTTATAACTGCAGTTTAAAGCTTCAAGTTTCTCAATTGTGTGCAGCGCTCTGGTGCTGTGGATATTGTTTTTTGCCTGATCTATGCTGAAATTTTGCACCACTGTTTCAAAGGAATGTACAATAAGATAAATCTCCGGCGGCAATTGCTTATTGGATTGTTGATGCTGCCTGATTCGTTCAAAACTTTGTAGTATTTGTAAAGCGCTTTTGACAGCAGTTCTGGCGTGTGAATCTATCACGTGCGGATAGCCAAAATGTGCTCTTAATGTGTCATCGTGTTCCGGCTCTATTATACCCTGGTTGTGTTTAATCGCACGTTGATATGCTTTTTTATAAGGTGTGAGCATTCGACGCGATAACTCATCGTCTGGAGTCTGTGCTAGCTTGAAAATACATTCAAGACGAGTTAATTCCCAAAGCTCTTCTTTAAGCAGAGGCGGCAACGAATTCGTTTCATTTAAAATTTTTTTAGAGGGTATCCTTGATATTTTTTCATATCCAGTGTCTGACTTTTTTATAACTGAATTTGGTTCAGTCAGAACGGAAATTCTTTTGTGGTGCTCATGTGAAGATACCTTTTGTGATTTTATTTTTGTTTGAACTGCGTTCATCCAGAGATCATCTTTGATCTGCGGATTTTGGCAGGATATTTCTTGTGCTAAATTATAGATATCTCTTCGATATTTGGTAAAGATAAGTTTGATAGAAAAACTATTTTGGTCTTTTTCTAAAAAAGATAAACTTACCGGAGGACGCCAACCAATTCTGCAACATGTCGGCAATAACCAATTAGTATTAATATGAGAACTATCTTTTTCAATTGTGCCTGGTGCTCGGTCTTTATATTCGAGCTTCATTTTGTCACAATATTTCTGTAATTGTTCACGCGAGATCTCAGCGTGTCCATTAACGGCACTGTATATGTCTAATGCTATAAGTAAATGAAAATGAAAAGAGTCTTTCTCTTCTTCTGGAAGATTCTTTGTTAACCATTGCACAAGCTCATGGCATTTTGATTTATCTACTATTTGCGGAAGAACTTTATCTACTGTCACTTTCCAGACTCCTTTAAGTTTGTGTTATATTATGAATGATTATTTACTTGTTTTCAAGCTTTTTTTAATGTTTCAGAGCAGTAATTACCGGTTTTTTGGTAATTACTAACTCCTTGCAAATTAAGGAGTTATGGTAATTTCTCTCTTGCAATTGGTTTTAAATTTAATTAAAATGTGTCGTGTAATCGACAAAACGATTCTTTAATAGAAAAGGAATGGAAAGAATGAAGAATTTAGAAAAAACAAATCAGTCTGAGCCGCCCAGATACATATCATTTTATAGGCAGGATTTGCAGTTTATCGCAGCCAAAACTAATACTTTTAATGATTATGAACATGGTTTTTCACTCTTTGGATTCAGTACCTATGGCGGCAACATGGTTTGTATGCTTGCAGTAAGCGGTGCTCCAAACGCGATACGCAGTTCTGTACATTTCCAGGACGATCCTGAGTTTATCATGAAAGTCAGCCGATATCTTTTCGACAACTATGGAATCCAATATATTGGCAACGCGCATTCACATCATGATCTTAATATCCTGCATCCCAGTGGAGACGACAGGCTTCAGATTCATAATGTTGCGGTTAAGAACCATATAAAATCTTTAGCCCAGATTATATTGACTTATGAGTATTATCTTAACAACCCCAATTGCCAGAAGCCGATGAAAAATGGAAAGCAACTTCACATTGGTGAAAACAGTACAATAATGAAAAAAATAATCCCATTTTATTCTCATAAAAAAAAAGTTCGCCATATCCGTTTTAATTCCTATATTTACCCGGATGCTCAAATAGAAAATTATCAGCCGGCAAAAATAAAACTGCTTGAAGGAGTAAATCCAATACGTCAACAATTGCGCGGTACCGAACTTGGGGAATTTATCGATGTTTGTGAAAAGGATAACCTTCCTTTTGAGAGGGTATTGATTGATAAATATATTGCAGAGTCGAATGAGAATGTTTCTGAACTGCCGGAAGTTCTTTCGGACAAGTTATTGACTTTGCCGGAAGAAGTCCTGGAAAAGTCACAAATAGAATCAATTGGGTCTCATCTGAAAATTTCATTTGTTTTCGATAGATATACGTTTTCAGCGATGTATGGTACTTCCAATGATTGTCCCTTCGAGAAAATCGAAGTAATTTCTGATAACCAGGCAATAGATCTAACAAAATATGTCAGGAAGTTAATCAACTCTGACAATTTATTAGATGTCTGTAGGGCTACGTTGAAAGTTATGCAGCAAAAATTTGGTGTTTATTGTCGTAATGATTTTGAAATGCTAAATAATAGCAAAATTTTAGGAGATTTATAATGTCACTGGCAAATTCATTAAGATTAAGGCTGGATTTGGAAATAAATCTTATCAAAGAACAGTTTGGCTCAGATTTTGAATTAATTTTTGACCAATATTCCGACCCTTATTTTACGGGGTGGGTGACCACCAGTTACGGCGGAAATCAATATAAATTAACTTTGAATCTTGACCAGTCCTATCCTGACACTAAGCCGGAACTTTATATTACTCATCCGAAATTGTTGCGCAAATATGATGGTGGTTATATAAATGATGAAGGAACATCTCATGCGTTCCATACATGGGAAAATAGTTCGGATGGATGTATTCAGATATGTCACACAGATAACTGGGATGCCTCAGCAACCTGTTTAGGAGTTCTTTTAAGAGGTTTAATGTGGCTTGAGTTTTATGATGCATATCGTCGTAACGGTGGTGACATAGACCAATACTGTTAGTGATTATTAAACATAAGGAGGTGATTTATTATGGGTGCATGAAGAAAAACGTCGGTTGAAGAATGAAAATGCAACATTTTTTTAGGAGATTTGAAATGTCTGAACCTGAATTAGTAAAAAACATAATAGATAATTCCGCCAAAGGATACAGTCTCAACAATAAATTGTATTTTGACAAGCACAGTAAGAGAATCCGCCCAACAGGTTATGGCCATAATCCTGATTCTGGTCTGTCCATGAGTGCTGAAGACACCAAATTTTCGGCAACAGGAGGAATCCGATGATAATCCTGGATTACGACAAGGTTGCGCACTGTCTTAAAACATCCGCATATGTGACAACTCCATTTTATAGTCTTGACAATGGTGATGTCTATTCGATGATTATAGCTGGTTCCGCCGGGGTGCCTTTTTTACAAGGCGCCCTGGCTTTTTGCGATGATATTCAAAAATATGAATGTCATAAAATGCCAATGGCTGATGAGAGAATACATATAATATTTAATCACGATGTTATTGAATCGGATAAAAATAATTTTGAGACAATATCTGATTTATGCCGCGGATGGGTGCTTAAAAATGGCAAATGGATTTTAGATGATGTCAAATGCATCTCTGTACAGCGGCAGTTATTGTCCCGTTTCGGCGGCATAATCGAAACAGATATTATTGCCGGCAAAAAAGTATTAATTATGGGAGTAGGTTCATTTGGTTCTGATATCGCATTAGGATTGGTTAAAAGCGGAGTAACTTATTTTATATTGATTGATGATGACCGTTTTGACATACCAAATATAATGCGACATATATGCGGATTGAGTCAGGTTGGCCGGTATAAAACCAAGGCAATAGCTGATATTATTCTTGATAAAAATTCATCAGCCACAGTTACCACATTTGAAAAAAGGGTTAATCGTCAAAATAGTGAATTGCTGCGGGATTTAATTCGGTCGGCGGATATAGTTGTTTGCGCAATAGATGACCGTGACGGCAAGGTCCTGACCAACAGACTTTGTGTAGAAGAAAATAAAACATGTATTTTCACCGGGGCTTTCAGGCGTGCTTATGGTGGTCAGATTTTGAGGGTGCATCCTCATCAGTCATTGTGTTATCAGTGCTTTTTAAAATCTCTTCCGGAGCAGGCCGCAAATCAGGAAATTTCAAACGATCGTCAGGCAAAAGCCATTTCTTATTCAGACAGGCCTGTTCCTGTAGAACCTGGCCTTGCCAACGATATAACACCAATAACCCAGATGGTTTGCAAGCTTGTAATTCAGGAATTGCTTAAGGATAAAAACACTACATTGCGTTCACTGGATGAAGATTTGGCTGCGCCTTTATATCTTTGGTTTAACCGCAGAGAAACCGGTAGCGACCAGGAAAACTGGGAGCCTCTGGAGTTTAATTGTGATGGCATGCATATTTTGCGCTGGTATGGTGTTGCCATAGACGCTGATCCCGCATGTCCGGTATGTGGTGACTTTTTAAAAGAGTTAGCCAGGCAACAAGGCCATAAAACATCAAACAAGGAATAAGAAGCATGGATTCAAAAAAATTCCACAAGTATTATGCTATCACTGAAATTCCTGATCCTTCTGATGCCAGGTATCAGGCAAGCGCGGAAGGAAATGTCCATGGCAAAATTCAGTTGGGATTTGAACAAATATACCGAACCATGGTCAATATGCCTGCGGACAGTGTATGGTTAAGAATTATTTATCTTTACAGGCCAGTGGCAGAAGTGGGACATAAGCAAAATCGACTTTCTATTTTTATAGAGCTTTCATCTTCTGATAAATTGATTTTAAAGAATCTTGATTGTATGTTATGTGGAGGAGTTCTAAGTCGTTTTTACGACTTAAAAGCATTTGATGTTATAAAATACGATGAGACAAAATATCCCAGTGTGTGTTATATAAAAAGACAGACCAATCTGATTGAGCCATTATATACTAATGAACTTAATCCCAGCATTCCAAAACGGTATTTTACCATATCACCTTTTGAGGCTTGTGCTGACAACAACTATCTACTTTTGGACCAAAATCTTGATAAAATTGCGGAACCGGTATTAATTTCATTGAATGCCAGTCCTGCCGATATTACAAAATATTTAAAGGCTCACACTGCCTACCTTGCTCAGTTATGTTTGATTAATCGTGCGTGGAGAGATGATGATGAATATGGCTTCGAATATGATGGGCATGCAAATTGTGGTACATCAACTAAATTGGAGGCTTTGAGCTTAAGGGATCCTCTGGCGGATGATATTATTCGCCTGCAGCGAAGATTTCATGAAACCCTGCTTGAACCTCATCTTGGATTTGAGTTTAAGGTTATGGCCGCGAATCTTTCCACCAGCCAGATGATCGCATCGACTATCTGCAATTGTGCATTTTCTGATGGTAAATACAGAATATATATACCTGAGAAGATTGAAGCGATGGTGCATGAGAATTTTGATATTCTTATTGAAATGGAGCAATATGCCACAGTTGAGGAATTAGCCGGTATTATGAAACTGCCAATAGCATCTGTTAATTCCCCTTTATGCATAAGGAAAAACAATGACCCCAGGCCTTTGGATGGCAATAACATAATTACCTTTGGCCATGATATCCAGGGATTTAAATATGAAGATGGGATAGTAAGGGGAATAATAAAGGATTTATTATGCAAACACCTGGCGGTGTTTGGGATGTCAGGAGGGGGGAAAACGACTTTTATGTTTAAACTCCTAATTCAATTATGGGTTCTTGGAATTCCTTTCATTTTGATTGAATGTGCAAAAAAAGAATATCGTCAATTAAAAATGTTGCAGGATCATAATGATCCGAGGGTTTGCGGGTTAGCAAGGTCGCTTCAAATATATACTCCCGGATATGACAGGGTAAGTCCTTTTCGTTTTAATCCTCTTGACTATCCAGATGGTGTTTATCAGCTTGCCCATATCGAAAGCATCAAGTCTTGCATAGAATCATCCATACCGGTTTCCTGCGGATCTCTGCCTTCTCTTATATTCGAAGGCTTTGAGGAAGTTTATGAACGATATCAAAGTAAAGAAATCAGGCCGGTTATGGCAGATTTGATATCTCAAATTGAAAGGGTGTTTGCAACAAAAAATTATTCTTCTGATGTAAAAGCGAATATGCAAACGGTTATAGAGGTGAGGCTGAATTCTCTGGCCCGGAGCATGATAGGAAAAATATTCCAGTGCAGTGAAGGTATCGATATTGGTCAATTGGTGAAAGTTCCTTCCATTTGTGAGATTGATATATTGCAGAAAGAACATAAATGTATCAGCACTTTGTTTTTATTGAATGCGATACGTGAGTATTTTTCAATAATTCAGTCCTCAAAAAAAGATGGATTGCAGTATGTGATCATCATCGAGGAGGCTCATAATATCCTTGGCAGATCTGCGCAAAGTGTTGTTTCAGAAGATATGACAGACCCTCAGATAGGTGCAGCGGAACTGGTGTCCAATTTGTTGCTTGAATTTAGAAATCTCAAATGCGGGATTGTAATATGCAATCAGCATCCTTCAAATATTCATGAGGCGGCATCCAAAAGCGTGGGTTCCAAAATAACCTTCAGACAGACCCACTCTGATGATCTGGACGAACTAAAAAAAGGAATGTTAATGGGCGATATAGAATCGAAGGACACAGCAAGACTAAAACCTGGGGAGGCGTATCTCTTTACTGAAGGTTATTATGGTCCTCGAAAGATTCAAACGGATAACCTTCATGATTGGTTGTACCTGAAAAATCCGCCATCAGATGATCAGTTAAGGGTTGTTCTGGAGAAAGAAAGCTGGTTCAAAATTGCCAGGGAAAAAAGAATAAGCGCGGAACTGATTCAATTGAGTGCAGCACTTGATGAATTTGAGAGTTACCGCAAAGCGGCCATGAAGCGATTTGATGAAATTACCAGAAAGTTTATTTCAGTGCTTGATGAAAAAAACGGCATCCTGCGACAGAATCATTTATCGGAAATTTTCCAGCGGTTTAGAGGCTTGAGAAATGAAATCATCAGGAAGTTTCGTGACTTTAAAAAGGGTCCTTGGAAAACGTATTGTTATCTGGAGAAAGAATATTTGCATGAGAGTGCGGATATAGCAGCTTTTGGTTCTAAAATCTTCAATTTATATAATAACCGGACAGAGCCTAATACACGTTCATTACTACTATGTATTGAAAAGAATCTTCAAAAATTGTCATTAATTTATCATAAGGAGATATCACATGGCTAGAAGAAAGAATTTATCTACGCGCGGTGAGATTCAGGATAACATCGCCAAACAGCATGATGAAATGGATGAAAGTCTGGATGACCTTGGCATCAAGGCTGAAGATACAGAAACTGTAAGGGAGACCCTGGATAGTCTTGATATGGAAGGCTTTACCGCCGAAGGCAGTGTAGAAGTGGAAGATTCCATTGAAAAAGCGGAAGATGTCACGGTGGAACTATTTGATCGGGAGGATGGCAACCTCGAACAAATTATCGAAAAAGCCGAGGATTATACCGAAAAACTCGGAGAAAATCAGGAATCTGTTCAGAAGGATTTGAGCAAGGTATCAGATGCAAGCGCAGAAATTGAAACAAAAGAAACTGTAAATGAATTGGCCCATACCAAGGCCTCCGCGATAGAGGATATGGAATTCCTGGAGCAGCGGGAGAACGAGGCGAAAGAAGACCAGGATCAGACAGAGCAGGCAAGGAAGGAACTCCAGCAGAGAATTAATTCCGGAAGGGGGAAATAAAAAATGCGTTCAAGCCAGCAAGACCAAATTACAATACAGGATGTGGAATCCATTTTGCAGCATACCGAATCGTGCATCGGAAATCTTGACAGTGCGGCAGGCCAGTTGCCCAGGGTTGAGGAAGACGGAAGTTCAGAATGCCCTTTTGCCAAAGAGCTTTATGATAAAAAAGAAGAAGCTCAGAAAAAAGTCGAGGCATGTTTGAATAGGCTGCATGAATGCCACAAATGGTGCATGGAGCAGATCAACAAATGCAAGAATAACCTGGTTATCGTATCTGCCAATGCCGACAGACTTAATGACGATTTGCCTTTACAGGATTTTACAGAAGCCGAAGTTAAGCTTTCGGCTATGTATAAAAAAGTGATTCGTCTCAATGAAAAAATTGAGAAGATGGTGAAAAAGTGTCAGAAGGCAATCCAACATGCATCACAGAAACAATTCCCTTCCGATGTGGAAGAAGACGATGAGACTTCCCAGGAGGAAAAACAGCAGCAGGAAATGGATGGATTTCTCCGCCAGATGCTTGGGAAAAATGATAAATAATTGTTTTTTACTATTATTATGAAAAACAGCCATTTAAAAGATGCAGTTTTATGTACAGGCGGAGATAAGCCAGGACTCCATATCTTTGATATTTATAATAAAGAAGTCCGGTCTTTGATTTCACTGAAATCAGGGGAAAGCGTTTATACATCTGACATCTCGGAAGATGGCAAAGCGATTGTCTCAGGCACAAAATCCGGTTATTTGATTCATACTTTACTTGGTGACAATGCCGATTCTCATATAGAACGTTATTTTTTAGCTGCCCCAATCCTATCTGTGTTGTTTTTAAATAATTACACAATCGCCGCCAGCGATTTGGCAGGAAAGGTATTCATTTGGAACAGGGACGACAAAAGAAAAACAAAAATTTTAGATTCATGCACGGAGCCTGTTTGTTCACTTTTCTGTCCAAATGTTAATTTGCTTGGTGGTTTGTCAATTTCAGGGGACGTTTATTTGTGGGATTTGGCTGATCGCGGCAAGCCCGCGATTGTCAAGGGGAGTGAACTTCCAAGAGTTTATGGCTTAATTGACATTATTTGCTGGAATGGATTATGGGTATGGCCGGACCATAGTGGACGAATCATACTTTTTGACGCCGAATCCAGAAAGTTAAATTTTCTCAATGCACACAGCGGCTCATTGTATTCTATCTGTACTTATAAAGATTATCTGGTAAGCCTGGGTAAATCGGATGGGGTAATGAAGTTTTGGAAATTTCAGGATGGAAAACCATGTCGTCAGGCAGAGTCGACTTATGGTGCTATATCGCTGGCGATGTGGGATCAGCAGGGTATAAGCGGGCTAATCATTAATGAAAATGGCCGGGCTCAAAGTTTTGCAATCAACGATGATAAAATAATATCAACCGGAGAACTTGCCGGTAACTTTTACAGAAAAGTCATTGGACCCAATCAGGACATGGTCAACAAATATATAAATAATTATAATTTTGAACAAGTCGAGCAGCTATGTGTTCAGATAAAACAGAAAATAAATAACAATGAATTTATCGGGTTATCTTTGTTATATCAACAGCTTGACCAGTTGGGCTTGCGCAATATTCATCTTTGGCTCAGGGCCTGTCAGGCAGAAAAAGAAAATGATATTCTAACACAATTGAAACAGTACCAAGAACTTTATTCACTGCTTAAAGCTCAGGAAAGGGAATCTCCTGAATTTGTCGCAAAATACTCAGAAGTATTGAAACGATGCTGGCAGCCGGACAAAGCGATTTGTGTTGTAAATGAATTTTTAGGAAAACGCCAGGAAGAATATTTGGATGGAATTGATTTAAAGCTGCTGCAAAATTTTAGTAAAGCATTAGCGAACGAAATATGCATCATTGATTCAAGGATGCCATTGCCGATAATTTTACAAGCTGCAAATCTGCTGAATAATAAAATTAAAGCGAGGATTATATATAAGCGTCTTTCTTCTTACCCGGTTGACATAAATATTGATCCGTGTGAATTTCTGATCAAATTCAAAGAAGAGTTTGGACGCAGAAATGGGAATTTACAGCAGACTGTTCTTGAAAAAGCAATCTGGATGACAGATGATGAAATGGCCGAGACATCTGTGATAATATTGAAGTTGGCTTTGTTTGGGTCATTGTGTCTCGAATATATAATAAAATTTATATCAGAATTTGACCGTACAGCGGTTATAACGACGATAGTGTTAAATCCAGAACAATTTTATAAAATTGATCAAGAAATTTCCGACAAGTCCATTTCTGCCATAATTGAATCAAATCTGAACTCTATTCAAAAAAATGAAAATATAACACCAGTGATAAAGCATTTGGTTAAACGATATATAACAAAATCGAAGAGTTATTTGAATACATATTAAATCGGAGAAGGCTATGAATTTTAATGATTTACATGATGATTCCAATGAACCAAAAGAATACTATCTTTCAGGCCTGCCGCAGCAGGAGGTGTATAAGGTGTCGTTGGAAGATGGCACAAAACTTTTGGATGGACGTTTTACGATTAAATGCAAGATTGGCGCAGGCAGATTCTGCAGTGTGTACAAGGCCTATGATAAAGAGCGAGACTGTGACATTGCTTTGAAAATCGGCAGCTTCTCACCTATTGGCAATAGTAATATTGAAGAGCTTATAAAAAATGAATTGGATATCAACTCAAGAGTAATGGACAACAGCCATGTTCTGAGAATATATGATATTAACCGCTGTATGCATGAAGGCGCTGTTTTGCTTTTATTGTCTATGGAATATGCCGATGGCGGTTCATTGCGGGACTGGCTTGAAAAAAACAAGTATAATATTGAACTTCGCCAAACACAGGGACCTGTTATTTTCAGGCAGATCTGCCTTGGTCTGAAAGTATTACATGAAAAAAATATTATTGATCTCGATATAAAGCCGGAAAACATTCTTTTTGTCAAAGGTGTCGTAAAAATCGCGGATTTTGGTCTTTCCAGTCTTATGTACAGTGCGATACATGGCTGCGGCAATACAATGGCAAATTTATGGCCTAAAATGGGTACGCCAAAATACATGAGTCCAGAGCAGTTTATTGCCCCTCATGCTATGGACATTGATTTCAGGTCAGATATTTATTCATTATGCGTGGTTTTATATGAAATAATTCACCCGGAATGCAAGACTCCATTCGAGGGTAATTTTGATTTTCAGCGGTATCAGCATGTTCAGGTGCCAATCCCGGAAATAATAACTGATAACCAGATGCTGAAACAAATCATTGAAAAGGGACTCCAGAAAAAAAGCGACAAGAGGTACCAGAATATTGCCCAGTTATTACAGGATCTGGATGGTGGCGAGGCAGTTCCGGAAGATGAATCAAACCAGGATTCAGAACAAATCATTGAAGAATTGTGGAATGAGGCTTTGTCTAAAATTCAAGAACCTGATTTTGATTCAGCAATTCTATTGTGCAATCGTATTATTGAGATTGATCCCAATAACAGCAATGCATCAGCGGCATTGAGGGAATTAAATAGCCGTTTTGAGAAAGCGCAGCAGTTTTATACGGCTATTAAAAATGCCATGGATACAGAACCTATGGATGATTTGATAACATTATTATTGGAAGCCGTGAATATTTATCCCAACCATCCGGATGGCCATCTTGTGCAAACACAACTGGCTTGCAGGTCTGCTCAATATGCCGATAAGATGGAAGAGAGAATTGAATTATTAAGGCAGGACAATATTCACAGCATACCGAGTATCAATCTGCCTACAACAAACAATTATCCGGTGTCCAATTATAGACCTTCAAACAGTTATACGGTTCCCGTGAGTTTCGATACAAGAAAATGGTACCATAAACTTTATGATTTTATTAGAAATAGTTTTCTAACATGAGGTTGAATCATAACAATGCAAACTTTATTGATAAAAAATGCTTTGGATTATGCGCAATTATCTTTGATTGAACTTACTGAACGTATCGTCAGCGATAGTGACAGATCGGCACTTTCGCAGCTTCATGAAAACAGGCCGCTTTTCAGATATAAAAGCGAAAGACCTTTGCTGATGGTGGATTTTCTTTTAAAATTAAAGCAGCAGCCTCAGTCGCGGCAGTGGTGTAATAACAACCATATGGCAATGGAACAGGCATTTGATTTAACGCTGTCGAAATTCCTGAATATCCCTAAAAATTTCCGTTCATTTCAAGAGGATGCTGAAACCTGTGGCCCGGATTGCCGCTATTATTTCAGGGCATTTAATAAGCATATTTGGGCCCAAATCAGCTCCAAAGGTCTGAAAAACGAGCTGGAAATTGAATTTATGGCGGCAAAATCATTGCAGAATTTCGTATGCAGACATTTTTATCTTTCCTGCCTGGAATACAGGAGAAAAGAACAAAAATTTGTCAGAAAAATTTCCTATAAAGCCTCGGATATGAATTTAACACTATGGATTCCGGTCCAGATGACATCAAAGATGTTCGATAAATGGTTCAAACAAAATTGTGGCGATGGGGGCTGCAATCAACACGATATACAGGAACAGATAGATAACTACCTCTTTTGCGGCAAGGTAATTTCACTTGAAGACCTTGATGAAGGCTGCAAACAGGGTAATGATTTTTCATCCGTAATGAAAGATCAGATAAGCTCTTTTGGACTGGCGGAAACCGTGGCGGATGAAAAGTCAGACAACATTGACCAGCAGAGAACGGCGATACGAGATCTCGGAAAAATTAAACTTAAAAATCTTGTACTTAAAATATTCGAATATCTCGGCAGCGGCGGCAAAGACTATATGAGTATACTAACTGAATTTTCACTGAGCAAGGCGACATTCAGCAGATTTGCCGGAAGAAGATGGCAGAATAATAACGGCGGCATCCCTGATCTGTGGAAGAATACTGCCCATATTCTTGCCATTCATCCTGATTTTATAGAAACAGTCAAAGAGGCGGGACTCTGGAAAGAGGTATGTCTTGCCGCAGGAAAAGAAGATTAAGGAGATATGGCCTTGAATAGAGAACTTTATTTTATACCGATTCTTCAGGATGCTTTAAAAGCCAAAGACCTGAAATCCGCGTTGAGCAAAGCCGTTACCAATATTACACAATTGGGAAAAGATAATTTATACAAAGAAGGTTTTGAAAATTTTCAAAAATTCATTAATGAAGTTTATGACTTTGATGACATTTTAAAAAAAAACATGAATTCAGAACCGACTGAATATTTATTAGACAGTAATCTGGATTGTAAATTTTCAATATTCCAGGGTGATACGCTAATTTACATCGGTAATTTGGATAAAAGTCAAATTATCCGCTCAATAGCACCTGGTACATATGCAATCAAGTTGTCAACGGGAAGGATTTTATGGAGGGGTGAAATCACGGAAGAAGAATTGATCATGAGAAAAAATCTGGATGGTCAAAATATCAAACTTGCCGCCGACTCGGAAGATTTTAAGCCCGAACCTGTCCGCATAATAACACTGTTAAAAGGCCAAATGTTCCTGAAAATATTTAAAGGCTTTGATGGGGGATCACTACAAATTGAACTGCAATAATTTCAATATTGAAAATAATTCAGCCAAACATATTGGCCGGGCAAAGACAGTCCTGGTATCAAGGCAATCACAGGATTTAGCTGTGGTATCTGAGATTATTGCCAGAGTTATCAATAGCAAGGATCGGCAGCGTATCAGCTTTACAGGGCTGGTTGAATTCAGTGAAAAAAGTAAAAAACACATAACAGATGACATCCTCATTTTGATTGACAGAATTACAGCACTTTTGGCAATGTCCCCACTTTGCTATGAAATATCGGCAGTTAATCCTGATATTGCCTCAAACCATGATACATCTGTTGATGTAAATGGATTTTCAGCAGATTTATCGATATTTGCCGCGATGCTTTCGGCATCCTTGAGAATACCACTGCCTGCCAATATTCTCATGACCGGTCATATCGCCTCTTTAGAAGGTGATATAGGCACTGTTGGCTCTATTCAGACAAAGGTAAATACAGCTGCGCAAGACAAATCAATAAAGCGTTTAATTTATCCTGAGGGCAGCAAAATAACAAAAAACTTTGACAGCGACTCGCTTCAAGCGGCAGCTGTCAGCAATATTAGGGAATTAGTGAAAATTGTCTTCAGTGAAGAAGATATTGTTGTCGCTTCACTTGAGAAGGGATTTTTTGCAAACTATTCGGAAATTGGAGATCCAAAAGACTATGTCGCCCAGATAATTAAGTATCTGGCTTTTGACAATGAAAATCGTTTCTGGCAGATACTGAGAAAACATCTTCTTATGGGTGACGCCGAGGCTGTACGAAAATGGCTTAGGCTTTTTGCCGGATATTATATTGGCCGAAAGATTTACCCGGCCTATTTTGGCGATAGGCTTTTTTCACTTATCTGTGCCACACCACCGGCCGTAAAAAGGGCAGGCAACTTATTTCCACTGCTTGATGTCGCAGACTGTATCAAGCTGGCAGGATTTGCCCATACAGACGACTATGAAGATGTTTATAAAATGATTGATGCTATCAGGTGCAAAACGTCACAAAATACCTTTAAGTCGGATGCAGCCTTGCGTTCTGCTGAGTTTCTGCCTCAAAATGGTGATGACAATATTTTTGATAGGGTCACCGCCCGGATAAATGAGATATCACTTGCCAGAAATTTTTGTACTATGATTGATTCAGCAAGGGCATCGTTTATCCTTGATTCTGTAACTGTTGGCAATTACGAGGATTTTCTTGAAACTGTCACTTCTTTTTATATCCACCTTCAATGCTATGAAAATTCCAAGCCCGCAGAATCAATTGATCAGCAGCGAGCCAGAAACGAAGCAATTGAGCTACTTGAAAACTCTTTTCGTGATGCCGGCGGCATGGCAGCAGCCTTGCAAAGGGCTCGTGATGGTACAGATGGCGGCATGAGAAAGATTCTCGATGAGATGACGGATTTTCATAAACTCCAGCAGCAGCAAAGGCACATAACAGCGACTTTCAGACAAGCTGTCGATAGTCTCAGCTGGGATGAACGCGTACAGTTTATGAAAGATGCAATGGACAGGCTGAAGATATTTATACCTGAACATCTCAAAGACGAACATCCCGAGCGTTTTGCAAGAGATTATGAAACCATAGCAAAGGCATATGTAAAAGGTATGGATAAACTAAATCAACTGATAAGAAGGTATTAAAATAGAAAGGAATTATAAAATGGCAGCAATAAATTCGCTTATGGCAGAGCTTGATGAAAGGGCAATCGCAGCCCGTGTAGGCATCGCACACGATGAGGCCCGCATGAAATATCATTTGAATTCGAATATAGTACAAAACTTTGAAGAATTTAAATATATAATAACGGATTACTACAATTACCATTATACAAATTGTGTAAGCAGGGGCGGCAGACTTCCAGCAAGTGAGGCGTATGGAAGGGCAAAAGAGCTTTTGGAGCGTGAATACAGGAAACGAAATGGTGATATAGTCTCAGCTTTCAATGATGCCCATGATGGCACAAACGGAGGCATGCGAAATGTCCTGGATACAATAGCAGATGGTCTCAAGGCCGAGGTAATTGAACGGCACATGGCCGATGTATTTGACAGATATGTCGCTCCAAACAGCTGGGAGGACAAGGTGGAGATTATAAGGCAGTTCATATCATACTGCGGAAATATGCTCTCATCTTCTGTTGTCGCAAGTGATCCAAAGAGATATGCCCATGACTACAGCGGCCTTATAAGATCTTACATAGATGGTCTGCAGAGGACTTCTTCGATGTTCAGGAGAATGTAAGGAAATTAAACAATGAGCAAGCTGGATAGGGTACTTGAATATATAAGTCCGCAGAAAACCATTGAACAGGTTTACAACCTGGCCAATGAGGCAATTGTAAGTTTTAATTTTGACAAGGCAAAGGTTGACAGTTGGGAAGAGTTTAAGTTATGTATAGCAAAATTTTCAAAGTATCTTGATGAAAAAATATTGAAATTAAAAAAGCATCTCGATGTTCCGCTTACAGAATATTGGAGGTTCTGCATACAGCCTTTGACCAGAATATATGGCAGCAATGGAGATATCACGGCGTTTACCATGGCAAATACAGGTAATGAAGGCGGTCTGTATGCGGTGCTCAAGGCATTCGCCATGCAGCGGGCGGAAGAGTATACAAAAAATGAAATCTCAGCAAAGGTCCATTTTTACTGGAACAATCTCTCAGCGGATGAAAAGCTGCAGGCAGCAGATGAGTATTTTTCAAAATACAAGAATATTATTCCATCAGAGCTTCTTGAATCCGATGGTGTGCTGTTGAAAAAGAACTTCTGGAAGATCTTGGAAGAGCATCCGTTTATCATGCAAAAACTTCAGAAAACAGGACGCTGAATTATGGCTGAATTCGAGAAAGCTATACTTGCTCAATCAGCTCCTTTTATGCTGGCCAGCCAGGCAAAGCAATTGATTCAACAAGAGCTTATAAAAGGCTGCGATCCTGTTATCTGGCCGCAGCCTGTGGCGCTTGAGCCAATATATTCCCAAGTCATGTTTTCCAGGGAATTTCCAATAGAACCAAATTTGCCGCTTGTAACCTATGAAAATAAACCAAGCATCGAGGATATCATCAGATTTAAGATCTGGATTTCGCCTGACCAGCCGCTTGATTGGCTGAGGGCAGAGCTTTTTTTGAAACAGCTTGCCTCTGTAAAGAGTAGAGTTGGTTTGGAAATTATCGGCAATCAGACATCTGTCTGTATTAATCTCCTGTGCCGGCGTGATGATAGCGATATAGTAGAGGCGGCATTTTCCGGCAAGCTCAAGAATCACAAAATCACCCCGATTGAGCCGGATATTTTCTCAACGATAAATTTAGCGGCATGGTCGAATATAGAATTTTTCGACTACTATCCGGCCGGTCCTTATTTTCACCTTTTGACATGCTCGGAGGAATTGAAGTATAGTCCATTTGAAAGTCTTATCAGCAATATCGCACAGATTCCTTCTGATGGCCTTGGAATTTGCCAGGTTCTTTTTCAGCCGACAAGGCCGGAAAATAACTGGTATCGCAATGTCAAAAGATTGACCGATTTAGAGTACATTACCGGCCAGATAAGCAATTTAGGCACTATTCAAAGATATGCCCAGCAATCACCATCGGCAGATCTGCATAATATGGCAACTAAAATGGAAACCAAGGCCCATAACGATAAACCTTTTTTCTCGGTTGCCTTGCGGATAGCTGTTTTGGACACCAGGGAGAATCAAAAACACTTAAGGCGGATTTCTGTATTTACCAATTTGTTTCAGCACGGCGGCAAGGCATTGGGTTATCTCAACGACCTTGATTACAAAGATAAAATCTCTATTTACCAGATCAAGGATATGTTTACTCTCGGAATCAGTTTTAGAAACGGTTTTCTGCTCAACTCTTCTGAACTATCAGGCCTTGCTCATATTCCACCTGCAGATATATTTGAAAACTATTTTACCTCTTTCGATGTGCTTGAACCTCTTGCAACTGAAAAAATAGATCTTGGTCAGGGCGTATTAATCGGTTACGCACAAATAGCAAACAGACAAGAGCCTGTCTGTATCCCGGATAAGATAAGACCAATTCACATTCACATCATAGGCAAGCCTGGCAAAGGCAAGTCTCTGCTTGAAAAACACACGATTTTGAATGACATCAATAGGGGCATCGGCGTGGCATTACTTGACCCTCATGGCGACTTAGCAGAAGAACTGCTTGACCATATTCCCGAAGAAAGAATTGAAAAGGTCATCTATTTCGATCCTTCTGATCCCAACTGGGTTCCCATATGGAATCCCATGGCTCCAATTGCTGGCCAGGATATCGGAAGGACAACAGATGATCTTGTTGGGGTATTTAAAAGCTTTGTTACTGGTTGGGGTGACAGGATGGAGCATTTGCTTCGCCATGGCATATTCGGCATGAAACATATAGCAGGAACTTCACTTCTGGATGTTTATGAACTCCAGCAAAAAGGCTCAAAGGCCGGCGAAGTAAACAGAAAACTCATTTTGGATGTTGTGAATAGTGAAGTGGCAAGGCAGTTTTGGGAAAATGATTATTTAAAATATGATGCAAGTGATTTTGGGCCTGGCAAACATAAACTCAGCAAGTTGCTGACAGGCGGTACGGTTTCACTTATGTTATCGCAGCCGCATAGTTTAATTGATTTCACCAGGATAATGAATGAAGGATTCATATTTATCGCAAATCTTGCGGGTTTAGGAAGCGAAATTCTTGAGATTCTTGGCGGTTTTTTGGTGTCTGTCATGCATATGACAGCCCTTGGCCGAAGTGTTATACCGGTTGAAAAAAGAAATCCCTTTTATATATATCTTGACGAGGCTCATCGCTTTGTTACCGACTCTCTCGAAGAAATAATTGCCGAAACCAGGAAATATAACGTTGGCCTTATCCTGGCACACCAATATCTGAAACAATTTACCCAAAAAAAGATTGATGCATTGTCAAATACAGGTACGACAATTGTATTTAATGTAGATACCAGAGATGCATCGTATTTATTGAAGGACTTTCAGGAAAAGCTGCAAGTTAAGGATTTTCAGGAACTCGATGTAGGTGAGGCTATTGTAAAGATAGCAAATACTATAACCAAGGTAAAAACACAGGGACCTGTTGAAGCACCCCAGTACAATTTTAAGCAGCAGATTATAAATAACTCCAGAAGGCTTTTTTGCAGACCTGCCGAAGATGTAAGAAAAATGATTGCCAAAAGGATGGACAGAGCTGCCCATCCCTTCACACCATTGGTAGATACCGATCCTCAGGAAATTAGAAATAAAGCAAAGAAAAGGATTTATGATGAGTTCACAGCCTTCTAAACAGCCCAAAGAAATCATTGAAGCTATCATAAAAAACTTGGATGAAAAAGTTCTTAAAAAATCTATTGATGATCCGGTTGACAAAGCAGCACTGAATTTTAAGCATGATTATGAAAAAATATTAAATCATTTACAAATACAAGAATTGCTTTCTAATTTTGTATCGCTTGTTTATAAAGATGGTCTCAAATCCAACATTGCTCAAGAAGATTTTTTGCCTTTTACAATTTTTCTGTTGGATAGATACTATCAAGGCAATTTCTCAAACGGTTTTATTGCAGCGATATTGGATGCCGCAAATGGTAATGAAGATGATTTAAAAATAATCTTTCATCGCATAGCAGAAATTATAAAAACAACAGAGCGAGAAAAATATATTAATGGCATTTTTACAGCCCGTATTGACATAAGCGACTGGCACTTTAGATGCCGGATAGCTGAGTATTTACTTACAAAATATAAATCCTGCCTTACTCCTGCAATTCTAAACTGCCCGCCCCAGCAGCTTGTAGATGAAATTCCATCTCTTTTGAGCATCATCATCAGTAACACATCTACTTTACAGCAGATTGTAGATTCGCTGTAAAAAAACACATCTCACCTGAAACCGGACTCTGATTTTATCCGCTATTTCTGTGGAAGCAGAAAATAGCAGATAAAAGTATTAGGAGCAGGTTTAATGTCAAATTTGAATACAGCAGGGAAGATTAGACTTTACAAGAGTTTTTTTACAGGCCTTGATAACGTTTACGGAACTTATGACCCGGACACCGGAAATGTAAGACAGGCCAAAGAGCCGGTAACAGATGAAGTTATCCTGAAACACCTAAAAGGAATTCAGCCGTATGGTGTTTATCTTCTTAATGGTGATAAGACAAAGGCTCTGGCAGTAGATTTCGATGAGGATGAATTGGCACTGCCTATAGCATTTGTTGCCGGCGCGAAAAGATTTGGCATGTTCTCATACATTGAACGCAGCAAATCCAAGGGATTTCATGCCTGGCTTTTCTTTGAGGAGCCTGTCGAGGCAAAAAAGGCAAGAATAGTCGCAAAGAAAATACTTGCCGATATGGGAAAGCCGAATACTGAGATTTTTCCAAAACAGGACCGCCTTGATAATCTATCATATGGCAATTTCATAAACGCACCATTATTCGGCAAACTTGTTCCAAAAGGCAGGACCGTATTTGTCGAACCGGGTGAGCCTGTAAAGGTCTGTGAAGATCAGTGGGAACTCCTGCATAGAATCCAAAGGGTTCCTGCCATCAGATTGGATGCGATAATTCAAAGCTGCGGTCTTAAATTAAATGATACAGAGGTGGTTTCAAAAGAGACTGAGCCTGTGGATCACAATCCGCCAGAACATTCTTTCGGCCTTCCTCCATGTATAAGAAGGATATTATCTGAAGGTGTCACATTTGATCAGAGGGTATGTACGTTTCGTTTAGCCATTCATCTTAAAAAAGCCGGCCTGCCGCTTGATCTTACAATAGTTACCCTTACAGCCTGGGTCCAGAAAAACAAACCTGCCGATGGCAAAGAAATAATCACAGAACCGGAAATCAAATCCCAGGCTGAATATGCATACAAAAATGGTTACAAAGGCTGCGGATGCGAGGAACCTGTAATTGAGGCGTTCTGTGATGACAGTTGCCCATTGGCTTCCCGTAAAAATGGAGGATTATCCAAATGATTATGAAAAAAAGAGATGACCTTGCCACAGAAGTCCTGAAAAGCAGATATCTGATGAAAGATATAAATGGCAATATTATTGAAACACCAGAACTGATGTACCTGCGTGCGGCAAAATTTATTGCCGCGGTTGATAAAAAATACGGAGCATCAGAATTCGAAGCAGAAAAATTAACATTGCAGTTCTACAAGTTGATGGAAGAGGGAATATTTCTGCCGAATAGCACAACTCTCATGAATGCCGGCAGGGAAGATGCGATGCTTAGTGCCTGTTTTGTAATACCTGTCAAAGACTGTATCGCTGATATTTTTGAGGCGGTTCGGGTAACCGCGCTCGTACAAAAAGGCGGTGGTGGAACAGGTTTTACATTCGACAATCTCAGACCCACCGGAGATATAGTGGCTTCAAGTGGCGGCACAACTTCCGGGCCTATTAGTTTCTGGAAGGTGATCGCTGAGACAACCAATGCGATTCAGCAGGGTGCTCACAGGAGAGGAGCGAATATGGCAATGATGAGCATAGAACACCCGGATATCATGAAGTTTATTTGTGCAAAACAACAAAAAGATGCTTTCAATAATTTCAATATATCGGTCAAAGTTACAAATGGCTTCATGGATAGTTTACGAGACACACCTGGCAAAGCACATGTTGTTATAAATCCTCGAAACAAGAAACACTATGTGATCCCTAAAAGCATTGCTCTAAATTCCTATACTATCCGGGATTTGCGAAATCCAGATGGAAATACTGCTGACTGTTTTACGGTGCAGGATGTCTGGGATTTGATTGTCAATAACGCCCATGCAACAGGTGAGCCTGGTATATGCTTTATAGATCGCATAAATCAGGATAATCCTACGCCGGCCCTTGGCCGATTAGACACTACCAATCCCTGCGGCGAGCAGCCGTTATTGGACTATGAATCCTGTAATCTGGGCTCGATTAATGTTTCCAAATTTGTTTTGTCTGATGGCAGTGATCTGGATTGGAAGAAGCTGGCAGAAGTAATAAATTTAGCAGTCAGATTTCTGGATAACGTCATCGATGCTTCATCATACTGGCCTGTCGAAAAGATAAAAGAAATGACTTTGGGTAACCGCAAGATAGGTCTTGGCGTTATGGGATTTGCGGATGCCCTTATTCTTCTCGGAATAATATATGGCAATATTGAGTCTATTGAATTTGCACGCAAATTGAGTGCATTCCTAAAAGAACATGCCCATAACACAAGTCAGCAATTGGCAGAAGAGAGAGGAGTTTTTCCTAACTGGAAGTCAAGTATCTGGGACTCTAAATATAATCGGCCCATGAGAAATGCCAGTTGTACAACAATAGCTCCGACAGGTTCCATCAGTATTATCGCCAAGTGCTCAAGCGGAATAGAGCCGGTGTTCAGTTTTGCATACACGCGAAGAGTATTAGATGGCGAAGAATTTATCCAGGTTCATCCACTGCTGGAAAGGCTTGGCAAAGAGCATGGCTGGTTTGATGAAAAAGCTAAAATTATGTTGTTAGAAGGAAGCAAAATATTTGATATCCCAGGAATTCCTGACGACCTGCTGGATACTATGATTACTGCACACGAGGTTGCACCAGACGACCATATAAAAATCCAGGCTGCCTTCCAGGAAAATATCGATAACGCCGTTTCAAAAACAATTAATCTTACAGAAGAAACTGATATTACCGAAGTTGATAAAATCTTCCGCTATGCTTACCAAATGGGCTGTAAAGGAATTACAGTATTTCGGGACAGGTCCCGTGATGGCCAGATAATATCCGCGGTCAATAAACAGCCTGACGTGCCTTTGGAAATGCACTTGCCTCGTGCTCGGCCAAGAATCATAAAAGGTACGACAATAAAGGCGAAAACAGGCTGTGGAAGCTTGTTTTGCACTTTAAATAAAGATGCTAAAGGGCTTTTTGAGATATTCATTAATCTTGGACGTGCTGGCGGCTGTCCTTCACAAAGTGAGGCAACAGCAAGGATTTTGTCAATAGCACTTAGAAGCGGAATAAAACCACAGATACTTATCGAGCAGCTAAAAGGGATAAGGTGTTTGTCGACGATGGCTCGTAAAAGCACAAATCCAGAAATAGATGTTTTGTCATGTCCGGATGCGATTGCCAGAGCTCTTGAAGAGACTTTGGGTGATGGTTTTGTCTCGGCTGCTGAAATATTTATACGGGTATGTCCGGAGTGTAATTCTCTGCTGCGCAAAGAGGCAGGGTGTAATGTCTGCGATAACTGCGGATTTAGTAAGTGTGGATAAAAGGAATAGCTAAAAATGAATATGAAATTTAAAAAAGCAGATGGTCGTGTAATTTACTTGCCAGTCAAAATCAACTGTAACAAATTTTGTACCATTGCTGGAGAGGATGGTTTTGTTGAAAAGGTAATTTGTGCCATCCTAAAGAAAAAAACTGAATGTAAGACATGCAGTTTGAACTCAAAAAAACACCATAAATTAAAACCTAAAAATTGATAAATTACTATGTGCGATATGGAAAAAAGTTGTGAAGAACATTTTGATTCTAAGTGGCCCGAAAGACCCAGAATTTTTGACAATCTAATGACCGCAACTGAAGCGGCGATGTTTCTGCGGCTTGACCAAGTGGGTCATACTCCCAAATCTGCAAAGAGGACTCTGGATTACTGGCGGTTTCGTGGGGAATTGAAAGCCACAAAATATGCTAGGCATGTATGGTTTTTGAAGGATGAATTAGAACAATTTTTGAAAGCAAAAACTGAGGATTAAAACATGTATTTTTTGATTGCGCTTCTGAAAAACTTAATGTATAATCCGGGGGTCAGTTGCTACTGGCAACTTTTCAATGCGTTTATCGCAGAAGGGAGTTGCTATGAGTAGCAGCAAAGTAACTATTAGCCGTAAATGGCTGGAACCAGTACCAGTTATAAATGGCACGAAAATGGTTGCGTCGAATTGGCCAAAACATAGAAAGTACTGTTGGATTGTTCGATGGTATGAAACTAATGGCAAAAGGCGAGGCAAGCTCTTTGACAAAAGAAGACAAGCTGAAAGATTTGCTTTTGAAATGCAAGGATTGACTAATGTTGGAAAACAGGATGATCCTGAAATAATAACCCTCAAAAGTTTTATCACTGAACACAAAACAGTTATGGTAAACCGAGTAAGCGATAAAACTATCGCAAGCCAATTAAGGGTTTTAAGATTGCTGGCCAGTTTTTTAGGGGAACAAAAAAATCTTCAAAAGATAACTCCGCGTGATGCAGAAGCCTTCATTGCACATAGATTAAAACAAAAACTAAGCTTGGCAACTATTAATCACGATATCAGAACTTTAAAAAGGGTCTTTAATTTAGCGATAGAGCCTCGTGGTTACATTAGAGAAGGGATGAATCCTTTTGGTAAAATCAAACAGCGAAAACTTACACCCAAAACAATAAAGTATTTGAGTGTCGGTGAATACAAGGCTTTAGTTGTTGCCAGCCCAACTCTTTGGTGGAAAGCATTTTTGTCTATAGCTTATTGTTGCGGGCTTCGCCGGAACGAAATTTTGAACCTAACCTGGGCAGACATTGATTTTATTAATCAACTATTGCATGTACGAGCAAAAGATGAAAGTGAACAAGTTTTAAAGTGGGAGTCAAAAACTCACGAAAATCGTTCTGTACCATTACCAGATGAAACTTCTCAATATCTTGCTAATCTTCAAGCAGAATCTGTGGAGGGCTTCCCCTATATTTTTATTACACCCGAAAGGTTTGCACATATAAGATACAGGGAAAAACGAGGTCAGTGGTCAGGAATTAGTGATGTTAAAAACAACATCATCAGAGATTTTGGTACAATCAGAAAGAGGGCAGGAGTTTCTAAATGTAACATCCATGATCTTAGGCGTTCTGCAATAACCAACTGGGCACAAGCATTGCCGATACAGGTGGTGCAACAATTTGCTGGTCATTCCAATATTACAACAACCAGAAAGTATTATCTGGCAGTACGTCCAGAAGATATAAAACGTGCCGGGGATTTCATGAACAACATCCTTCAAGAAAAAGTAAGTCACATATAGCTGACACAAAACTGACACAAACCAGCCGATTCGCCCCAAAATGCATAGTGATATAAAATATTAAGTTCTTATTATTAAGGAACTTATGAGAATGGGCGATACAGGACTCGAACCTGTGACCCGCTGATTAAGAATCAGCTGCTCTACCGACTGAGCTAATCGCCCTAAATAGTTATTTGTACGAGAGTTGCACAAATATAATCAGGTAAAATTCCAGCACATTCTACATGCTGATAGCTGATTTTACAAGAAAATTAGGGGTAAATGTAATTATTTGCGTTAAATTATTTACTTTGTAAGATAGTACAATCCTTCCACAAATTAGGCAGTATCCTGATTTTGAATTTTTCCTGTTTTGCTAAACTAAAGAGCAGCAAAAACAGGATAAATAATGTTTATAGAAAAAATCAAATCACAAGGCCTTGCTCACATGTCGTATTTCATCGGCGATAAAGGTCAGGCGGCGGTAATCGACCCCCGAAGAGATATTGACGTTTATTCCAAACTGGCTGAAAAAAATAATCTCGAAATAACACACATATTTGAAACACATCGGAATGAGGATTATGTTATCGGCTCGCAGCAGCTCCATCATTTTACAGGAGCACAAATTTATCATGGAGGGCAGCTCGAATTTGAATACGGCAATGGTGTAAACGAGGGAGATGTTTTTGAATTCGGCGATGTAATGCTGAAAATACTTTCGACACCGGGCCATACTTTCGAGAGCATCAGTATCGCACTGTATGACAAATCATTCAGCACCGATGACGCTGTCGGAGTTTTCACAGGCGACGCTTTATTTATAGGTGACGTGGGCAGGACGGATTTTTTTCCCGACAGGGCACAGGAAGTTGCGGGTCTTCTATACGAAAGCATTCATCAAAAACTTCTGACGCTTGGCGACCAGTGCATAATCTATCCGGCACATGGAGCCGGTTCCGTTTGCGGTTCAGGAATGGCTTCGAGAGAATTTTCCACAATCGGTTACGAGCGTCGAAATAATCCGTCACTGCAAAAAAATAAAGAAGATTTCATCCAACAAAAGATTAACGAACATCATTATCAGCCCCCATATTTCAGAAAAATGGAATACCTCAATCAAAGCGGCGATGTACCGATATTATGTCATCTCCCCACGCCAAAACCGTTATCGGCGAATGAGTTTGCCCGTGAAATGGAGTCGGGCTTACAGGTACTCGATTTGCGAAATCCCGAAGCAATCTCCGGCGCGACAATACCCGGTTCATTAAGTATTCCGGTCAATATGCTCCCGGCTTTCGCGGGATTTTTTCTTTCCTATGATAAACCAATCGGGCTGGTTGCCGATGAAACTGATGAGGTTCAGGATGCGGTCAGGCATTTGGTCAGATTAGGTTATGATAACATCAGATGTTATTTGAATGGAGGTCTGCACAAGTGGGAAACAAGCGGAAAAGATTATAACACGATACCTGCTGTTCACGTTAAAGAGCTTATTGGAAAAATTGAGAACAATGACCAGTTCACTTTATTGGATGTCCGCAGCATAGATGAGTTTGAGTCCGGCCATCTGCCAGGCGCACAACATATATACGTTGGTGAATTACCAAAATTTATCGGTCAAGTTGACAGCAGCAAACCGGTTGTAACTTTCTGCGGCAGTGGTCAGCGGGCAGCTATCGCGGCAAGTTATCTGAAACAAAATGGCTTTCCCGATGTGAGTAACTGTCTTGGTTCGATGTCCGCCTGCAAAGCTGTTGGCTGTCCGATTGCATAGCAGCAGGAAAAGAATCAAAATGAATCGAAACCGAACAATTAAAGTTATTTTTCTTATATCTTTTCTTTTGAACACAACCATTGCATTGGGTCAGGAGCAAAACAGTATATCAACTGACAATAATTGGTTTCAGCAGGTTCGCTGGTCGCCGTATGTTGTCGGCGCAGGTATTGGAATACTTAGCTGGATTTCTTTTCTATTAAGCGACCATCCGCTCGGGGTTTCCGGCGCTTACGCGCAGTCCTACGGGATGATTGAAAAATGGTTTAAAAGAAAAGACGTTGAGCAGCAATCAGGTATGCAAAAAAATGCACCCGCGATTAGCTGGGAAATAATGCTTGTCATAGGTCTGTTTATCGGTGCTTTTTTATCTGCGATAATATCGAGAGATTTCCGTTTCGAGTTTGTCCCGCAGCTATGGGATACAAAATTTGGAGATAATGCGTTTATACGCTGGCTTGTTGCGCTGATTGGCGGGTTCATAATGGGCTTAGGTGCCAGATGGGCCGGCGGCTGCACAAGCGGTCATGGTATCAGCGGCACGCTCCAGCTCGTCGTTAGCAGTTGGGTAGCCGTCGTCTGCTTTTTTATCGGCGGAATTGCCGCTACAATGTTTATTTATTATGTGATTGGATAACAGGATGATGGAAAAGCTGCGGCAAAAAAAAGGGCTGCAATTGTTCTTCGGTTTTTTGATTGGTATATGCTTTGGCTTTTTGCTGCAGAAAGGCGGCATTACGCGCTATCATATAATTATCGGTCAGCTCCTGCTCAAAGATTTCACAGTTGTTAAGGTCATGCTCACTGCGATTATCGTCGGAATGACAGGCATCTATTTGATGCAATCGATGAATCTTGTCAAACTTCATGCAAAGCCCGGTTCAGTTGGTCAGACTGTAATTGGCGGTTTGATATTCGGCGTCGGTTTTGGTGTCCTCGGCTATTGCCCCGGAACAGTTACAGGCGCTGCCGCCCAGGGTTCTCTCGATGCTCTGCTTGGCGGTATGGTCGGCTTGTTGTTCGGGGCAGGAACGTTCAAAATGTTTGCCGGCAATCTCCTTAAAGATGTGCTTAAGAAAGGCTATTTTGGAGAAATTACTTTGCCGCAGCTCCTTAAAATTAATAAATGGATTGTTATAATTATTACAACCGCGATTCTGCTTTGTGTGCTTTACATCATTGAGAAATTGGGATACTGAACAGAATTAATTTTAGAACTTCACTAATTTCAATTCGATTAGATTAAAAAAACATTTTAAAAAATTATTTTCCTGTTAATATGTCTCAAAGGATAAATCAAAAATAGGAAGTTGAGATAATGAAAAATATTTTGGTATGTTTAGTATGTTTGTTTATAGCGGGAGATTCCATGGCACAGATAAACGACTTATCAGGTTGTGTAACAAAACCGATAGTTGCTGCTCACAGGGGAGCATCGTTTACAGCGCCTGAAAATACGATAGCATCTGTAATGCTCGCGTGGCAGCAGGGTGCTCCAATGGTCGAATGCGATATACATTTGACAAAAGATAATCGCGTTATTGTTATGCACGATCCAAACACAAGAAGAACGAGCGGAGTTTTTTTGAATATCGCTGATACAAATTCGGCGGAGCTGCGGAAGCTTGATGTCGGCTCATGGAAAGACCCCAATCGCTATAAAAATGAAAAAATGCCTTTCTTAGAGGAACTCATCGATACAATTCCTCCGGGCAGAATGCTTTTAATTGAAGTAAAATGTGGAGACAAAGTGATGCCCTATTTGCAGAAAATTATCGAGCAAAGCGGCAAAGAAACCCAGCTTGCGATTATAAGTTTTAATCTTGATGTCGTGGCAGCTTCTAAAAAAATGATGCCGAAGATTCCCGCTTATTATTTAATTGGAACCGAGATCGATAAGGAAACTAACAAACCAAAAGGACACAGTCTCGACTTGACAAAAATTGCGAGAGAGAAAGGGCTTGATGGGCTGGATTTGCACTATGCGGGTGTAACAGAAAATTTCGCCAAACAGGTACTTGCCTCGAATTTGGAATTATATACGTGGACAGTTGACGACCCGAATGAAGCTATAAGGCTCAAAGGGTTAGGAATTACAGGCATAACCACAAACAAGCCTGATTTGATGCTGGAAGTTTTAAAGTAAAATTATCTGCGGCCGAGAAATGTTACAAGTCCGTCAAGGATTGTATAAGGATGCGGCGGACAGCCGGGGATATACAAATCGACAGGTACAATTCCATTGGCGCCATTGCTTGTTTCCGTATGTCCGATGTAAGGGCCGCCGGAAATCGCGCACGCACCGACGGCTATTACAAATTTCGGCGAGGGAATCGCATCATAAGTTTTTTTCAAAGCCAGCCGCATATTTTCAGTTACCGGGCCTGTAACGAGTATTCCATCGGCATGGCGGGGCGAAGCGACGAATTGAATTCCGAATCGGCCAAGGTCAAAAGTCAGTGTTGTCAAAACGTTTGTGTCTGCTTCGCACGCGTTGCATCCGCCTGCGCTTACCTGGCGAAGTTTCAGAGACCTGCCGAAAATTCTGCGGCTTTGTTTGTCAATTGCTTGTGCGAGTTTTATTTCTTTATCGCTGACAAGCAAATCTTTGCGAATGTTTGCCGCAAGGCGGTAATCTTTTGAAAATTCAATAACGCCTTTTGGACAAGCCGATGTGCAATCGCCGCAGAAAAGGCATTTGCCCATATCGATACAAACTTTATTGTCCTGAGAAGTTATCGCACCGGTTGGACAGGCTTTTTCGCAAGCACGGCAATTATCGCATTTGTCATGATTCAAAACTGGTCTGCCGTTAAACCGCTCGGGAAGCACAGGTTCCTTTTTCGGGAATGGATATGTGCGATAGCCTTGTTTTATTCGTGATATCAGTGCTCTTATCATAACAGCCTCACAGGTCGTGTCCGCAGTAGGAAAGATTGAAACTTTTATTGCATAGCGGGAAATCGGATATCTGCTGATTCCGCAATGCGACAGCCAATCCCATCCAGTTATGGAACGACGGGTCAACAATTTTATAGCGAGCCAGTTTTCCGGAATTGTCGGTTACGGCAACGTGGCAAATTTCGCCTCGCCATCCTTCGACAAGCGAAACAGCAATTTTGCACGGCGACATAGCTGAAATTTTATTTTGAATATTTCCTGCCGGTATCGAATCGAGCAAATCAAGAATGAACGCGACAGAATGCTGGATTTCCAACCATCGAACATACGCACGGGCAAAAACATCGCCGCTGTCCCATGTCGCGACAGGCATTTGTTTGAATTGGAAAATTCCTGATGGGAAATTATATCGGCAGTCTCTGTCAAAGCCGCACGCACGTGCAGGGGGTCCGACGATGCCCAACTGGCTGCAAATTTGTTTGTTTAATATTCCTGTATCTTCAAACCTGCCCAGAACCGATGGCGTCGACCAGAGACAATTTGCCGCGTTGGTAACATCTTTTAAGGCCGCATTTAATCTTTTTCGCAAATCATCAATATGGCTTTTTTCAATATCATAAGCAGTTCCGCCGGGCCGCATAAAGTTTCGTCCGAACCGATTACCGCAAAGAATCGCCGTCATATTCAGAAAATCGCCGCGAATTCTTCCGCAAAAAGACGAGGTCGGCAAATATCCGACATCACCCGCAAGTGCACCGAGGTCGCCGGTGTGATTTGCGAGTCGCTCAAGTTCGAGAGCAATGCCGCGAAGAACCTGCGCACGTGCCGCAGCAGAGCAGGATGCCAGGCCTTCAAATATATAACAATGTGCCATCGTATGGCCGATGGTCGTATCTCCCGCCGCTGTTTCCATATAATGAATTAAGCGGTTTTGCGGCGCTGTAGTCATTTGCCGTTCAATACCCCGATGCTGATAACCCAATGAAATTTCCAGATGAAGAACATTTTCACCATTGCACTGAAAACGAAAATGGCCAGGCTCGATAATACCTGCGTGTACAGGGCCGACTGCAACTTCGTGAATTTCACTGCCTTCGACACGGAAAAAATCTGTAACGCACGGAAGAATCGTTTCATTTGCCGAGCGATTCCACACGTCATTGTTCGTATATGAATGATGAAAACGAATTGGCTTAAGCCACGGATGACCTTCGGGACGAATGCCGAACTGCTCTGCAATCTCACGTTCGAACCAGTGAGCCTGCGGACAATCGGGAGTCAGCGATGGATATTTTTCTTTTACGCAGGTTGAAGCAAGATGAAGTATGCTCTGATGGTCGTCGGCAAGAACGATAATCAATTTTAAAGAATCGTTATCGTGCGGCAAGCCGAAGAATGCTGCAATTCGTCTGCCGGTATTGACGCTATTAATTACCGTTTCGCGAAAATCATCTATTGGCAAATTCGGAACAGCGCCGATATCCGTTGATTTATTATTATAAATGCTGATTAATTGTCGGCTCATCAATTACCTCCCAGCAGAAGGGCGATATCGTGCAGAACGTTCGTTAATTGCTTCGGAACATAAACTCCAAGCACAAGCACTCCGAAAAGCAATACCGCAGGCGGCACAATCGAAAGCCATCGTTCATTTTTCGCCGGCAAATTTTCTGTGTTGCGTCCCTGTGCCATACGAAACGCGATTGCCGAAAAACTTACGAATATAATTGCAAGAAGTCCGAGATATGCGGCCGCAATAAAATAGCGTCCCTGTTCGATGATAGCTTTTAAAATTGTAAACTCGCTAAGAAATGTTCCGAAAGGCGGAAAGCCTGTAATCGCGAGAATTCCAGCTATCCATAAAAATCCTGAAACCGAAATCAAAGAGAAAACGCCTTTCACATGGCTTGCGATTTTTGTTTTATATACCGCGAGAATATTTCCCGCGACAAGAAACAAAGCCGCCTTGGTTAGCGAATGATTGACCGTATGCAGCATTGAACCGAAAACAGCCGCGCCTCCGAGTCCGACACCAAGAGCAAGTATGCCCATGTGTTCGACGCTTGAATACGCAAGCATACGTTTATAATCTGCCTGGCCGATGATGAACACCGCGGCAAAAGCCATAGACACAAGCCCGAACAATATCAAAAGATTTTGAGCGAAAGGAAGCAGGCCGGCAGCGGCAGTAACTTCGTACGCGCGAAGAATACCGACAAACGCGCAGTTGAGAAGTGTTCCGGACAAAAGCGCCGATACAACTGAAGGCGCTTCTGAATGAGCATCGGGCAGCCATGTGTGAAGCGGGGCAAGCCCCATTTTTGTGCCGTAGCCGACAAGGATAAATATAAACGCTGCTTTGACCCAGGGTGACAAAAGCTGCGAAGCGTTTGCAGCAAGGTCGCTGCGCATCAATGGGATTGAACTGCCATCCGGCGCAGATGCGGCAATTGCGAGAAAAAAATTTCCCAAAAGAGATATGGCAATACCGACTGAGCAAATCAGCAGATATTTCCAGGTCGCCTCCAGCGAGCGATGATGACGATGAAAATAAATCAGCGGTGCGGATACCAACGTTGTCGCTTCCATCGCTACCCAAATCAGCCCGAAATGCTGACTTGTAATGGCCAATGTCATTGTCATCAAAAACATCAGCAGGCAGGCGGTAAATATCGCTTCCGGAGCGTTGACGAAAAATTCTTCCTCTTCGAAATCCTTTTTAGGTTCGTGCCGCTCTGCCTTTAAATATCCAACTGCGTAGAAAGATGCGCAAAGAAACAGAACGCTTGCGATGCTGAGGAATAATTTTGCCGTTGCATCAAACGCAAACCATCCCGCCAGAATCGGCTCAGGATTCTCCAGCCAGCATAATGTTATAATCGCCGTATGACAAACCGCGGCGGCAATTAAAATGCTTCTTCGCAGAACATCGACTCGAATAAACAAACTAAGAAGTCCTGCGATAAACGGTATCAATATTAATGCCCAAATCATCATCAATTCCTCAGAGCACTCAACTGGTCAGTATTTATATGGTCGAATTGTCTGCTGATATGGAAAATCGCGATGCCCATTACAAATACGCCAACGAAAACATCAAGCAGAACGCCAAGCTCAATCAGCATCGGCTGGTGATATGCGATTGCCATACCGAACGCGTAAATTCCATTTTCCATTACCAGATATCCGAGTACCTGCGTAAGTGCCTTTTTGCGGCTGACGATAATAAACAGCCCGACTATCAGTGTAAACAACGCAACAGGAATAAGCATTGTCGAATGAATGGTATAAGGCAGCGGAAGCCGAAGACTAATCCAGCTCGAAAACGCCAAAGCGAACGGCCCCATTAGAAGCGATAAACCATAACCAACGTACGGCGATTCCTCCTGCCAGACATTCAATTGCCGCAATGTTCGCGAAAGCATTACCGGAAAAACAATTCCTTTTAGAATTATACTCAGCACCGCAAATATAAGAAGCTGCCATTCAAAACTGTGAAGCAAGGGCAAAATTCCTAGCGCAACACCCTGAACTGCCACAACACGAATGCACGCGCGAAGTCTGCTTGTTCCGAGAACGACCATGTTCGTCAAAATCAGTAATACCATTATTATATCTGTCCACACAGCTTAATTCCTAAAAGTAAAAATAAGTGCAAGTATCGCAAGGGCGACCGCGGTAAAAAGCAAATGCGGTACGCGCACAAGCCGCAGTCTTGCCATACATGATTCAACAATGCCAATCAAGATCGAAACGACAAAAATTGCCGCGATAGAAACAGGTATTGAAATCTGCCACGGCATAACGTTCATCGGCAAAATAAATCCGACAAGTATCGCCGCAAAAATCCAAAGCTTTAACGCCGCACTATAAAGAAGAAACGCGAAGTCCGGCCCGCTGTTATCGAGTATCATAACTTCGTGAATCATCGTCAGCTCAAGATGCGTATTCGGGTCATCGACCGGTATGCGTGAATTTTCAGCGAGAAGAACAATAACTATAGCTGCCGTAACAAGCAGCAGCGTCGCGCTGTTAGTTGCCCACATCTGCGGCGTTATTGCGGAAAAAATATTCGAAAATGAAATGCTCGATGTTTGCCTTGCCATCGCGGCCATTGCGATAAAAAATGCAGGTTCAGCTAAAGCTGAAAATTGAACTTCACGGCTGGCTCCCATTCCTTCAAAACTCGAGCCGGTATCCAAAGCGCCTATGACGATGAAAAATCTGATAAGTCCCAGTAAATATGCCGCGAGAATCAAATCGCCGTTAAAGCTCAATATCGTTTTGCCGAAACCGAGAGGTATGATGAAAGTTACAAGTAATATCGCTGAAAGACAGACGATAGGCATCGCCTTAAAAATCCACGATGTCGTTGAACTGTAAACAGCGCTCTTATGAAGCAGTTTCCACAAGTCATAATAAGGTTGAAGCAAAGGCTGGCCGCGTCTTCCCGCAAAGTTCGCCTTGACCCAATTGATTACACCCAGCAGCATCGGTGCAAGCACCATCGCCGCGGCAGGCTGAATTATCATTATCGCATAGTCTCTCATCAGAGTTTCCACACCAGAAGAATTATCAGAGTTATCGCGATATAAAGAACGTACATCTGCACAACACCGTATTGCAGCCACTGCATTTTGCCGGTGAGTCGGTCAATCCATTTAAATACAGGACGATAAATATATTCATTGCTCACATCAGGCGTGTGTGATTCGAACTGTGCCTGCTTCGGAAACAGTTCGTCGATTTTCACTTCATTTCTTTTGAGGTACATTGCGTTTTTGAACATATCGACAATCGGCTGCGAAAATGATGACGATGTATATTGAATTCGCGGCGTCGGAGCGGCATATCCGCAATCCCACGTTGGACCGGCTGTTACGGTTTTGTTTTTCAAGAGATTTCTTCTAATCATTGCTAAAACCGAAATGAGAATAAAAAGTGCGATTGAGGAAATTACAATCCACCAAAGCATTTTATCGGGTTGATTGAAAGGCAGAACCGCGATTTCATATTCCGCCGGTACAATTTGCATAACTACCGAAATAATAACAGGCAGAACAAGCGGGGCGGTTATGCCAATTAATATACATAAAACCGCAAGCAGCCACATTGAAACAATCATTGCCTTATCAGCTTCGTGGGCGTTCGCTGCGGCTGATGTTCTTGGCTCACCTAAAAATACAATGCCGAAAACTTTTGTAAATGCCGCAACTGCGAAACCGCCAATCATTGCCAGGGCTGCAATTGCAGCGACAGCCGGCGCAACAATTTGTATGTCTTTTGAAAGAGCTGCGGCAAACGATGAATAATAAAGCAGAAATTCACCTATGAAACCATTGAGCGGCGGAAGTCCGCAAATCGCAATAGCGCCGATAACAAAAGCGCCCGCAGTCAGGGGCATACGTTTAATAAGGCCTCCGAGCAAATCCATTCTTCGTGTTTCGGTTGAATGTACAACTGCGCCTGCGCCCATAAACAGCAGGCTCTTGAAAAGCGAATGGTTGATTATATGGAGTAAAGCTCCTGCAAAACCCAGAACTGCAAGTATATACGAGCCGCCTGCAAGGCCGATTAAGCCGAGTCCTAATCCAATTAATATGATTCCGATGTTCTCGACACTCGAATAAGCGAGCATCCTTTTTATATCATGCTGCGCAAGTGCGAATAGAATCCCGAGCAAACCTGAAACTATTCCGAGAATAACTAAAAGCCATCCCCACCAAAGTTGAATTTCCGGCAGAATTGAAATTGTTCGGATAATGCCATAGACACCCATTTTAATCATCACGCCGGACATCACCGCCGATATATGGCTTGGCGCCGCGGGATGCGCTTCCGGCAGCCAGACGTGCATCGGCATAATACCGGCCTTTGTGCCGAATCCGACAAGAGCCAAAAGAAACAGCACAGAAGATGCCTTTCCAAATACATTGACATTATCAAAATCCATAGTGCCGTTGTATTTGCCCAAACAGACGAAGAACGCAAGAAGAAATGCCGTTCCTATATGAGTTGCGACAATATAAATCCATCCCGCCTGCCGAACAGATTCGTGTTCGTGGTCAAACGTTACAAGAAAGTATGAAGCCAGCGACATAATTTCCCACACGACAAGAAACAAAACTCCATTTCTTGCCATAACAACCATCGCCATACTTGCGACAAGCATATTAAAGAAAAATGTCGGAGCTGAGAGTCGGCGTTGTTTGTATCCGGCCATATATCCGCAGCCGTAAACAGCCGCAATGGAACATGCCATAAAAACAATAATCAGAAACAATGCCGAAATACTATCGATTACAATATAAAAAGAACCATAAGGAACCTGCCATGGAATTTTAAATGAAATTGTTTCGCCGCTGAACAACACTTTAATTGCTGTGGTAACTGCGGCCAGCGAACCGATGATAACCCCCGCGGCGCCGAAACGTGTGCACGTTTTACCATCTTTGATAAAAAGAGAGGCAATGCCTGTAAAAATGATAAAGCCCAGACCGGCCAATAAAATTATCATTTACTAATTCTCCTGCCGCACAAGCGATGTTGTCTTTTGATTACCAAGTTCGTCTTCGACGCGAGCGATATGCGAAAAAATTTCTTCCCGCATCGCCTGCGTTTCGATTGCTTTTTTCAATTCCGCATCACGAAGAGAAAAACTCAATCGTGAAAGCAGATGAAGATGTGCTCTTACCGTGGGACTTATAATAGTGAATAAACAATATACAGGTTTGCCGTCCATCGCCTTGAAATCAATCGGCTTTTCGAGGAAACACAGCGACACTGTCGGCTCGGGAACCTGCAATACAATAGGATTGCGAACGTGCGGAATAGCGATACCATCGCCGATACCGGTCGATGCGATTTCCTCACGGGCAAGAAGTACGTTCAGCAGAAACTCCCTGTCAATCTCCGGCGGAAGGTGCATAATCTTAACAACTGACCGCAGCGATGATGGCTTATCATTGCCTTCTATGCGATAATAGATACCGCCAGATTGCAGCGCCCTTCCAAGATTTATCAGCGGAGCATTTGCCGAATCCGGTTCCCTGAACAATTCAGTAGATACGTTGATTCGGTGCGCCATCGCCCATTCAAGCAGTTCCGCCCGGTTAAAGCGATATTGATTGTTCACTCGATAACCCGGCAGGGATTGCTGGTCAATCCATCTATATACGGTCTTCTCACTGACCACAAATAATCTTGCGACATCTCTAACAGTTAATTGCATTGACATCCTTATTTAGAAATGGACATTTATGGACAAGCTACATTGCGTGGCCATAAATGTCAATGGTTTTTTGTGACATATAAGAGAAGTTAAGTGGCTATAATGGACTCCTTTAGCCCATTAATAATTTCAAAAATATTTCCTAAAAACATCCGATAAAAGATTTTTTTTTATTTGAAAATCGCACTTTCTCGAAAAATTTTACCAATTTTAACATTTTTCCCAAATTTGCTATTTTCCCCAGCTTAACATCGACGATAATTTAATTGTAAGTTGGATTTAATTTAAATGGAGTTGATTATGACATCAGTAGAAACAGTAGTAGAAAACAGAAACGCAAATAGAACCGAACTTAGCTGGCCTGTAAGTCTTTGGCTGCCGGAAGCAAACAGATTTTTCAACGGCAGAACCGTAAATGTCGCAAAAGGCGGCGTTTATCTATCATTACCTATGTCGGCCCCGGTTCGGCCGGGTCATATCGTCGAAATCAATTTCCCGCGAACTTCAGGTCTTGCCGAGAAAAAAGGCCAATACGCAAGGATCAAAAGCGGCAAAGTTCTGCGGGTTCAGCGTGAGTCTATCACTAACGACGCAACCATCGGAGTTGCTGTACAGTTTGCTTAATCTTTAACAGACAATAACTTGCGTTGCTCCGTCCTATCAGGCAAGGCAGGTTAAACAAGACTTTTAATCGTCTGTTTTTATCCTAAGAATTTGCTTTACACGGCTCTCTGCGGTATCTATAATACCTCCCTTAATTTTATAGGTATATATACCGGAGATAAAAATGATGTATGCAGTGATAGAACAAGGCGGAAAACAATTAATAATTAAACAAGGCGATGTTTTAAAAATCGAACTTGCTGATGTTACACCAGATGCAAAAACACTGGAAATCGATAAAGTTTTGCTTGTCGGCGAAGGCAAAGACGCCAAAATAGGAACTCCATACGTCGAAGGTGCAAAGGTTACAGCGAAATTCAACGGCGAAACACCTGCCGATTCGATTGTTAAAGGGAAAAAACTATTTCCAACTTATTTCAGAAGACGCAAAGCCAGCAAAAAACGCATCGGCCATCGTCAGAAATATATGGAAATGACAGTCGAGTCGATTACTGCTTAATCTTCTTCGTTTCCTAAATAAATTTCCATACCGCAATTTCCGCATAGAAATTTCACTTTATATTCCCTGCTGTCTTCGTCCTGCAGTATCATCGGTTCTGCGCCGGGGTGGCACAAGTTAAGTTCTCTAAGCAGACAATATTTTGTCTTCATAACTTTTTGCCCGACAAGAAAAGTGCCTAATTCAACTCCATCTTCGACACTCTCTACTCCGTGGCGATGATAAAAGTCTTCGGCTTTATTGTTCAGCACATTGCCTGTGAAACTCAAATGCTTCTGAGGATAAGGAGCATCATTCTTTACCATCGTGGAAGTTTTTCGGGGAAAATTATTTTTGCGTATTTCAAGCAGTTTCTCTATGAGCTGCCGTCTCGCTTCGTTCAATTGAGAAGCGGGTACGAAATACATTTCCCTGGTATCTATTTTCAAATCTTTGCATTCGAATATAGTATTTCCCAGCCGTGTTAATTGATTGTGGAAGGCATCTTTTGCCGCATCTTTTTTAATCGCCGGTTTCTTTTCGCCTGCGATTTCAAAATCAGCCTTATTTCCATCTTCGTCTGTTGCTGTTAAAATCAATCCATTGGGGCTTTCCTGCACGTTTATCGATAAGCTGATTTTTCTTTCAACAGGCTGCGAAATTAAAAGCTGGTTGAAATGATGGTCGAGATTGCGGTAAATCTTCTGACCTGCGTGAATCTCGCTTATTTTCTGAGGATAAATCTTTGAACCTTCGACGCGGTTTACCGTTGTTCCGGATAAACTGTTCTGCGAATCGAAAAAGCAAATACCGTCGCCATTGTGCAAATCAATTTTGCTGTCGATGCTAAAAAAAGTGCTTTCGACTTTTTTAACAGTGCCTGCAAATTCTCCGACAGTTTTAGGCGTGTCGATGGAACCTATTTTAGCAGATTTGTCCGCGAAATTAAAATCTGTAAATCCGCGGTTAAAAGTTTTTTCCGGGTTCGGCTCAAAATTGAATGTCACATTGCCGGAAGAACTTTTTTGGAGTTTTTTCTTTTCGAGTATAGCGTCTAATTTTTTTCGGTAAAAACTTACCGTATTGATCACATAAGTAATATCTTTTAATCGGCCTTCAATTTTGAATGTGCTGATGCCTGCGTCAATCAGTTCTTCAAGATGCTCAGATAGATTCAGGTCCTTGATTGAAAGCAGGTAGCGGTTTCTTGCGATTGTTTTACCTGTTTCGTTTTTAAGGGTATAAAGCCTTCTGCATGGCTGTGCGCATTGCCCCCGGTTTCCGCTTCGTCCGCCCACTCCATAGCTCAAATAGCATTGTCCGCTGGCACCCACGCATAAAGCGCCGTGAACAAAACATTCCAGCGCGATTGAAGTATTTGCGCGGATGTGTTTAATTTCATCAAGCTTTAGTTCACGTGCTAAAATTACTCTTTCAAAGCCGACGTCTTCGAGAAATTTTACTTTTTCAAGACTGCTGTTGTCCATCTGCGTACTTGCGATCAGCGGTATCGGCGGCAAATCCAGTTCGAGCAGACCCATATCCTGAATAATCAAGCCGTCAACGCCCGCATCATACAAATCATGTACCATCTTCTCGGCAATCTTTAATTCGCCGTCGAAGAGCAGGATGTTAAGCGTCACATAAACTTTCGCGTAGAATTGGTGTGCGAAATCGACGACTTCTTTAATATCTTCAATTGAGTTTACGGCGGCCTGCCTGGCTCCAAATCTTTCTGCGCCGATATAAACAGCGTCCGCACCGCTTTTAATGGCGGCTATGGCAGTTTGGGCATCTTTGGCCGGGGCTAATAATTCGATTTTTCTATTCATTTTGGGGGATTATAACGTTTGCTTATGAATTTGCGATATGAGATTTAATTTTTTCTTCAGTATTTTTTTCCCACTCTTCGGGGCCTTTTTCCAGATAATAATCAAAAGAAGCATCGCCCGCCAGTTCGCCGAGGATTACTTTGCGTTGCGATGAATCGGATATTTCTTCCATAATACGCTCCCGAATCGCTTCGAGTTCAGCTAAAAACTCTCCGTGCTTTTCCGTGAAGATATCTTCGAGTTTTTTCCTGATATGACCGGCATAAGAGGGGCTGTCGCCTTCCGTGCAGACAGCTATTTGCAAATCGCCGCGTTTGACGACCGCCGGCACAAAGAAATCGCAGAACTCCGGTTCATCCGCTACATTACAAAGTATCTCGAGCTCCTGGCAATCCTTGTAAACCTGTTCATTGACGCTTCGGTCGTTTGTTGCCGCGAAAACAATAGAAGCACTTACAAGATATTCTTTTGAATATTTTGCTTCCACGAATTCAACATTGGAATTTCTGCATCTGTTTTCCAGCACATCGTCGATTTTATCAGCGACAACAACAATGCGAGCCTGTGAGTCGAGCAGTCCGAGCACTTTCCGGGCGGCGACAGAACCTCCGCCGATTACAACTGCGCGTTTTGATTTCAGATTTAAAAAGATGGGATATTTCATCTCGCACCTTCCTCAATAATTATTACTCAGCTTTATTATAATTCCAGCCCTTCAAAAATAGCAGCATCGCAAGTAGAAGGAACAGGATTTCAAACCTGCGCTATTATACCATTTTTTTGAAAAGCAACAAAGTATTATTTTGACGTGCATAATAAGGGATTTTGTGTAAAATACGCGGACAAACAGGTTTTATCAGGTTATTGTATGAAAAAGATTATAACTCCTTTGACAATTGAAGCCGTTCACTCGCTAAAAGCAGGTGATGAAGTCGCGATAACCGGCACGGTTTATACTGCTCGCGATGCGGCGCATAAAAGACTTTGTGAAATTATCGCACAAGGCGGAAAATTGCCTATTCCGCTTGATGGTCAGGTAATTTACTTTGTCGGTCCTACTCCCGCGCCGCCGGGCAAAGTGATCGGTTCGGCAGGCCCGACCACATCGGCGAGAATGGACAAATTTTCTCCCATTCTTTTGGATGCGGGTCTGAAAGGTATGATTGGCAAAGGTTATCGCGGCGATGCGGTAAGAGAATCGCTGAAGAAAAATTGCGCAGTGCATTTCGCCGCGCTCGGCGGTGCAGGCGCGCTTTTGAGTCACTATATAATTTCAGCGGAAGTTGTCGCGTATGAAGATTTGGGAACTGAAGCGATTCGCAAACTTGAACTGAAAGATTTCCCCGCAATCGTTGCTTATGATTGTTATGGTAATAGTGTTTTTAATAAAAATTTAGTGTCTTAGTGCCTTAGTGGCTAAAAAGGTTTAAAATGAAGACTGCATTTTTGGGTATAACAAGTTCGGGTAAAAGTACATTATTAGCAGCCGTTAGCGGCAGAAAGATGGCGCAGGCAGGCGTATCGCAAATTGAAGAGCTTGTCGCCAAAGTGCCCGATGAACGGCTTGATTGGCTTTACAATTTATATAAACCGAAAAAAAATGTTCCGGCTACGATTGACTGTTTGGATTTGCCGGGACTTTCTTTTGCCGATGACCACACAAGAGCGGCGGCAAGAAGACTGCTCGGAAATGCACGAACAGCCGATTTGGTTGTGCTTGTGATTAGAGCGTTCGATAACGCCGGAATCAAAGCAGAGCCTTTAAAAGAGCTTTCAGATTTGATGACGGAAATTCTTCTCGCTGACCTTGAGCTTGTCGAAACAAGAATCACCAATCTCGAGAAACAGGTTACTAAACCTTCCAAAGACCAGGCAAAACAAAAGCAGGAACTGGAAATTCAATTAAAACTGCGAAAGACTATTGAAGCGGAAAAACCTTTAAAGACTGCCATTGCCAACGACCTCGAACTTGAGATTATAAAGCCGCTTGGCTTTTTGACATTAAAACCGATGGTCGTTGTTTTTAATACACCTGAAAGCGAGCCTTCGCAAACTTTCGATACAAAAGGCATCATCGATTCGAGCATACCTGTAATTTCCGTTTGCGCTGAAATCGAATATGAAATAAGTCAGCTTGATGCCGAAAGCAGGGCCGAGTTTATGAAGGATTTGGGATTGACCGAATCGGCGGCGAACAAACTTGTCCGAAGCTGCTATTCCGCACTTGGCCTGATAAACTTTTTTACTGTCGGCGAAGACGAAAACCGCGCATGGTCGATTCTGGCCGGCACAACCGCTCTCGATGCCGCCGGAAAAATCCATAGCGATATCAAACGCGGCTTTATCAGGGCCGAGACTTTTAGTTATGATGATTTGAAAAAATACGGCGATGAAAAAGCAGTCAAGGCCGCCGGTAAATTCCGCCTCGAAGGAAAAAATTATATTGTCCAGGATGGCGATATTATGAATTTCAGATTTAATGTTTAATGATGTTTAGCCCCCGGACCTGTGCCGGGGGACACAGTCGCGACCAGGAGGGAGCGGTAATTAATAAGGAATATTATAAATGAAAGCATTAGCGCTTACAGGTTTGAAGAAACTTGAATTTTTGGAAGTTCCGAAACCGAAAATTGTAAAAGATACTGATGTTCTGCTTAAAATTGCAGTTGTCGGTGTCTGCGGCAGCGATGTACATTATTACGAAACCGGCAGAGTCGGCTCTCAGGTCGTAACATATCCATATTTAATCGGCCATGAATGTTCCGCTATAGTTGAGCAGGTGGGCAAAGATGTAAAAAGTATAAAGCCCGGCGACAGAGTCGTCGTCGAGCCTGCGGTTTCCTGTTATAACTGCGACCAATGCAAAATGGGAAGAGAAAACACGTGCAGAAATTTAAGTTTCCTCGGCACACCCGGCCAAGGCGACGGCTGCCTTTGTGAATATATGGTAATGCCGCAGGAATGCTGCCTTGTAATTAATGACAAGCTGACGCTCATTCAGGCTGCGCTTTGCGAACCTTTCACAATCGGATTGTATGCCGCCAAACAGGGGCAGGGGAATTATCGAGATAAAATTGCAATACTCGGCTCAGGCCCAATAGGACTTAGCACTATGACCGCCGCCGGAATCAAAGGCGCTAAAAAAGTTTATATGACCGATAAGCTCGACTACAGACTGAACATCGCAAAAAAACAGGGAGCGGACTGGACGGGCAATCCCGATAGGATTGATATTGTCGAACAGATAAAAAAACTCGAACCGCTCGGCGTCGATGTAGTTTACGAATGCGCAGGTCAGCAGAGTACGATTGACCAGGCTCTTGAAATTTTGCGCCCCGGCGGAAAACTCGTCCTCGTCGGAATCCCGCGCGAAAGCAGAATATCTTTCAGTATAGACTTTGCCCGAAGAAAAGAAATCACGATTGTGAACATTCGCAGACAAAACAGAACGACGGAAGAGTCGATTGAGCTTATTGCCGAAAAGAAAGTGAATGTCGATTTTATGGTAACGCACAAATTCCCGTTCAGTGATGCTATAAAAGCATTTGAACTCGTTGCAGACTACAACGACGGCGTCGTCAAAGCAATGGTCGAATTTTGATGTTTTAAGGTTATTGCAAAAATGATATTAGTTTACTATATTAAATAAAATGTGGAATTTGAATGAAATAATCGAAATCAAATATAAAAATGGATATGTTTACCATATCGTTTTTGATGATCGATTGAATGGCGATATCGATTTTTCGCCTTGGCTCGAAAAAGGTCCCATATTTGCCCCCTTGAAAGATGTAAAATTTTTCAGACAGGCATCTATCGATGGCGGAACTATTTCCTGGCCAAATGGGGCAGATATCGCGCCGGAAACGCTGTACGCAATTCTTCAGAAATCTCTTTCCTCTACTCAGGCAAAATGAAATATAAAATCAATCTTCTGTTTTGCTTCTTTATATTTTATTTAACCACCTGTGGTTTAAAAAATTAATTTCGTGTAAATTTGCGTTAATTAGTGGTTAATTAAAGATATGAAAAAAGCAGCGATAATCAGTGTTGGTAATGAACTTCTAAACGGCAATACTGTCGATACAAACAGCAACTGGCTGGAAAGCCGGCTGCTCACGATTTCCATTCCTGTTGTTTACAGTTGCGCGATTATCGATGATATAGAAGAAATTAAAAACGCGATAGAATACGCATCCCGCAAAGCAAATATAATTTTAATAACAGGGGGCTTGGGGCCGACAGACGATGATATTACAAGAGATGGAATTGCAAAATTTCTCAACGTCGAACTTGAATATCATCCTGAAATTTTCAAAAAGATGGAAAACTTCTTTCTCTCCATTAATCGTCCTCTTGTCGAAAAAAACAGAATTCAGGCATATCTGCCTGTGGGTGCAAGCGAAATTGAAAACGACCTCGGCACAGCGCCCGGAATATTTTATCAGGATGATCAAAAAATTATCGCATCTTTTCCCGGCGTTCCATCCGAGATGAAACAGATGTTCGATAAATCTATATTTCCGAAACTGCAAAGTTTAAGCGCCGACAATTTAGTCATAAAAAAAATCAAATGCATCGGCGCAGGCGAATCGATGATTGCCGAAATGATTGGCGATATGATGGATCGCGGCAGAAATCCGCTCATAAACTGCACAGTTGACCACGGAATTATAACGCTTCATATAATCGCAAGAGCAAAAGATAGAAAAATCGCCGAAGATATGGCCGTCAAGGATACTGAAAAATTGCAGCACATTCTCGGCCCGCTTATTTTTGGTTATGACAATCAAACCATTGCCGAGGTAGCAGGGCAGAAACTTGCTGAAAAGAAAAAAACTCTCGCCACTGCCGAATCCTGCACCGGAGGCCAGATTTCAAAAATGATTACAGATGTCCCCGGCTCAAGCAGATATTTTACTTATGGCTGGATAACTTACAGCAATGAAGCTAAAATCTCACAGCTTGGAGTAGATAAAAAGTTAATCGAGCAATTCGGAGCAGTCAGCAGCGAGGTGGCGACAGCCATGGCAATAGGAGCGAGGAAAAAAGCAGGTTCCGATTATGCGATTGCTGTAACCGGAATTGCCGGCCCGGAAGGCGGAACCGAACAAAAACCGGTAGGATTGGTATATATTTCTATTGTCGGTCCGAACAGTGTCAAAACGGAGAAATTTTTATTTGGGTCAAGAAACCGAGATTTTATCAGACTACGAACTTGCCAAGTCGCGCTTAATTTACTCAGATTAAACTTGTCCATTTGACCTGAACAGCCGATAGTGGTATAATAGCCCTCAGGGCGGAGTTAGATAATATCTATATTTATTAGGTTATATGGCTAAAAGTAGAAGAAAATTAGGTGAAATTCTTTACAAAAACGGGCTTATCGGCAAGGAAGCCCTGATTACTGCTATCAAGACCTGCCATCAAAAGAACAAAAGGCTTGGCGATTTGCTGATTGAGCAGGGACTTGTAACAGAAGAGGAAGTTTCAAAGGCAATCGCTCATCAGTTCGGTATGGAATATATCGACCTCGACAGATTCCACATTTCACAGGAAGCATTAAAACTCATCCCGCAGGAAGTCGTTCAGAAATACAGCGTTTTGCCGACAGCCAAAGAAAACGGCAGACTAAAACTGATAATCAGCGATCCGCTTGACCTGGATATGATTGATACTTTGCGTTTCAGGCTCAATAGTGAGCTGGAATGCAGTATGGCAAGTCCTACCAAAATTCGGGCTTTTATCGATAGAAGCATCGATAATGTCCGCAGCAGTATCGACGCCACCGCGGCCGAACTTGCCGCCGAAGGCCATTCGATTGAAGCGGAAATACTCAAAGCCGAAGCCGCAGGCGACGACGACGAAGGTCCGGTTATCAGGCTGGTAAATTTGATGATTGACGAAGCCGTTCACATGAAGGCAAGCGATATTCACATCGAACCGATGGCCGACCGTGTAAGGGTGCGGTATCGTGTCGATGGTGTTTGCGCTGAAAGGGATACCATCCCGAAACACATGCAGGCTTCCGTTCTTGCAAGATTGAAAATTCTGTCCGGAATGGATATTTCCGAACGAAGACTGCCCCAGGACGGTAGAATTCAAAGAGAAATCGATGGCAAAAAGATCGACTTCCGTGTTTCCGCTCTGCCCGGCTATCACGGCGAAAGTACCGTTCTTCGTATTTTGTCGCCGGAATCGATTAATATCGGTATTCAGGCGCTCGGTCTCGGCGATGAAGACCATCAGAAATTCTTGAAAATCATTAAACGGCCAAACGGTATTTTCCTCGTTACAGGCCCGACCGGAAGCGGTAAAAGTACAACGCTTTATTCCGCCTTAAAGGAATTGAACAAGCCCGACAAAAAAATCATTACAGCAGAAGACCCCGTCGAATATAACGTTGCAGGCATTAACCAGTGCCAGGTAAGAGAAGATATCCATCTCTCATTTGCCAAGATTCTCAGAGCTATGCTTCGCCAGGCTCCCAACGTAATTCTCGTCGGTGAAATTCGTGACGGCGAAGTTGCGGATATCGCTATTCAGGCCGCACTTACAGGTCACCTTGTATTCAGCACTCTGCACACAAACGACGCCTCAAGCGCGATTACGCGTCTTATTGATATGGGTGTAAAACCTTTCCTTGTAGCAAGTTCCGTTCAGGCCATTATGGCACAGAGACTTGTCAGAAGGATATGTCCGAATTGTAAAATCGTCGATGAGCATCCCGACCCGCATTATCTAAGGCTGCTTAATATCAGCCATGAAGATGTCAAAAAATACCCTGTTTACAAAGGTGCAGGATGCAATAGATGTCATAATACCGGTTATAAAGGCAGGCAGGGCATTTTCGAAATTCTGGAAATGAACGCCTCTTTGCGAGAGCTTGCTTTCGCCAGGGCATCGGCAACTGAGTTGCGCAAAGCCGCAAAAGCCGCCGGCATGAGAACCCTGCTCGAAGACGGCAGGCAAAAAGTTTTTAAAGGTATAACCACGCCTGAAGAAATATCGAAACATTCACAGGCGGAAGGTCTGGTTTTGGATTAATTTTATTAGGATTTTAAATGGCAACTGTACATATTGACAGACTTCTCGAAGCGTGTATTAAAATGGGTGGTTCCGATTTGCACATCACTGTAGGCAGACCGCCGGTTTTGAGACTCCACGGCCGATTAAGGTCATTGGAAACCAAAGTGCTCGAACCTGAGGATACAACCGCTCTTATGAAAAGCATTACTCCTGACAAAAATCAGCAGGAATTCCAGGAAGTGGGAAGTACTGACTTTGGTTTCGCCTTCGGAGACCAGGCACGTTTCAGAACAGCCGTTTTCCGTCAGAAAAGCAATGTCTCTATGGTTTTACGTTTAATCCCTTCGGAACTGATGAGTTTGGAAAAAATCGGTTTGCCGAAGATTTGCTCCGCTCTTTGCCGCCGGCCGAGAGGATTGTTCCTTGTAACAGGCCCGACAGGCAGCGGAAAAACCACTACTCTTGCAAGTATGATTAACTACATCAACGAAACTCTCGACCGTCACATCATTACCGTCGAGCATCCTATCGAATATTACCATCAGCACAAAAAATCAATTATTAACCAGCGCGAAGTCGGCGTTGATGTCCCTTCTTTTGCTGAATCGCTCAGAAGAGCTTTAAGACAGGACCCCGATGTTATTCTCGTCGGCGAATTGCGAGACCTTGAAACAATGGAAAACGCGATTAGTGCCGCAGAAACCGGACACCTTGTGTTCAGTACAGTCCACACAACCGGATGTCAGGGTACTATTAACCGTATTATCAACGTTTTCCCGGTTGACCAGCAGGAACAAATCAGAGTTCAGCTCAGCACGAACCTTATCGCGGTTTTAAGTCAGGCATTATGTCCGCTCAAAGCCGGCAAAGGCCGAGTCGCAGCTTATGAGTTCATGGTTGTTACTCCCGCTATTTCAAACCTTATTCGTGAAAACAAGACTTACAGAATCGAATCAAGTATTCAGACCGGAAAAGGTTTGGGTATGCAGCTTCTCGATGACCATCTCTGGGAGCTTTATGATGCCGACAAAATAAGTCTCGAAGAGATGATAGAAAAAGCCAGACAGCCAAGTATGCTGCTTGAAAAAGCTGAAAAGAAAATGGGCGGAAGAAATGCCGAGTTTATGAAAGAGCTGGAAAATATTGGGCCGATTATTGGCGCAAAAGAGTAAACTTAGGCAAATGTCAAGTCGGGGTTGGTAAAAAACGGATAATTTTCCTCATTTTACTTTCTCGTTATTAAAAGTATTTATTTGAACGATAGTTATGGTGTAGGTATTCCCAGCAGATTACCTATTTTAACGACTTTTACGATTAGCATATACGACAATAATGGAGTTTATCATAATTATAATTACTATAAACCATTTGTCGTGTACATAATTTTCTTGTTATCATAAACTTATGATTGTATATTGTAAATTGTAAGGAACGAACGTTTTTATAAAACGGAGGTCTGAAAATGGCCAAAGACATTCCAATCGAGCAGTTGCGGGGCAGATCGTTAGGACGAATCCTTGTTAAAATGGGTATCTTAACGAGGGACAAAGTCCATCAATGCCTCACCGTCCAAAAGAAAAAGGGCGGCGGCGTTCTTCTCGGACAAGTGATGCTTGAGCTGGCAATGATTGACCAAAAGCAGCTTAATAAAGCGCTCGCGGCTCAAAGAGGAATGGATTTCGCCGAACTGGGCGGGTTGGAAATTGACAAAGCCGTTATCGAACAAATCCCTGCTCAAATGGCCAACGCATATCGTGTCATTCCCCTTGAATACAGCAAAACCGACAACCAGATGATTGTCGCTATAGACAGTCCTGATAATTTCAAAGCCACAGATGATTTAAGCACCCTTATGGGTTACAAGGTAAGAGCCAAAGTCGCTTCCCCGGCCGACCTTGATGAAATGCTTAAAAAATACTACTCCAAGGAAGACGAGAGCATTAATGACCTCATCGGCCAGCTCGAAGGTGACGATTTCCTCGGTGAGTTTGCCGGCAGAGACCATAGTATCGACCTTGACGAGCTGAAAGAGCTTGCCGAATCGAACCCGGTCAAAAAACTGCTGAATCTCGTACTTCTTCAGGCAATAAAAGACAAAGCATCAGACATCCACTTCGAACCTTTTGAAGATGAATATAAAATGAGGTATCGAATCGACGGCGTGCTTTATGAAATGATACCGCCGCCGAAACACATCGCCGTAGCCATCAGTTCCAGAATTAAGGTTATGGCAAACCTCGATATAGCTGAAAGAAGACTGCCGCAGGACGGAAGAATACCGCTGACAGTCCAGGGCCATCAGGTCGACCTTCGTGTCGCTATTTTGCCGACGATGTTCGGCGAAAGCGTCGTGCTTCGTGTTCTCGACAGATCCCAGCTCGATTTGAAACTCGAGAACCTCGGTATGACGTCGGTTGATATGAGCACGATTCGTCAACTGGTCGAAAAACCCAATGGCATTTTGATTGTAACAGGCCCGACAGGCAGCGGCAAAACAACAACTCTTTATTCGGCGCTCAAGGAACTCAACACAATCGACAGCAAATTGATTACCACCGAAGACCCCGTTGAATACGACATCGACGGAATTATTCAGGTACAGATGAAACCTGACATCGGTCTTACATTCGCAAGCTGTCTGCGTTCTATTTTGCGTCAGGACCCCGATGTGATAATGGTCGGTGAAATTCGTGACCTTGAAACTGCGCAAATCGCGTCGCAGGCTTCGCTGACAGGCCACCTTGTATTTACAACCCTTCACACCAACGACGCTCCAAGTGCAATCGCAAGACTTCTCGACCTTGGCCTTGAGCCGTTTTTGATTACCGCTACTCTCGAAGGCATCATCGCGCAAAGACTCGTCAGGAAAATCTGCGCAAATTGCAAAGAAGCCTACGAACCCACCGAAGAGCAGCTTCTCGAACTTGATTTGAGACCCGATATGGTGCAGGGCAAAAAGTTTTATTACGGCCGGGGCTGCGACCAGTGCAACAACACCGGCTACAGAGGCCGAATGGGCATTTATGAAATAATGGTCTTTGACGATGAAATGCGCGAGCTTGTGATGAATCATGCCTCGACAAACGTTCTGCGAAACGCCGCGAAAAAAGTCGGTATGATTACGCTTCGCGAAAAAGGACTTAAAGCCATTTTCGATGGCATTACAACAATAGAAGAAGTCGTAAAAGAAACAGTAATGGAAGAACAGTAACGAGTAAAATTTAAAATTGAAGATTGAAGATTTTTGCGTCAATCGGCTGCGGTAACGCCGCTCGTATCGGTTACGTTAAACGTGAGACGATAAACGAAACGAGCTTCACACCGCAAAACGAAAGACGAAGGTTTGAATGGTGATTTATGCCGGTATTTCAATATGAAGCTTTGGATTCCAATGGAGCGGAAGTAAAAGGCCAGATTGAGGCGCTTAGCGGCGATGAGGCGCTCAGCAAGATTCGCAATATGGGCTATTTCCCCACAAAGCCTCCCAAGGTAAAGGGCGGAGTGCGGGAAAAATTAGCCGCCGCTGCAAAACCAAAATCCCGAAGAGGCTCTGGCGGCAAAGTTAAAGTAAAAGTGCTTACCCAATTCGCTCGCCAGCTTTCGACTTTGCAGGATGCCGGTTTGCCGATTTTGCGTTCGCTCAGAATTTTGGAAGAACAGCAAAAGGCAGGTACTTTCAGACGCGTTATCGGTTATGTCGCAGATGACATCGAAAGCGGTTCCACTTTGTCAGAGGCACTTGGCAAATTTCCAAAGGCTTTCAACAGGCTCTTTGTGAACATGGTGGCCGCAGGCGAAGTCGGCGGTGTGCTCGATGTCATTCTCGCAAGGCTTGCCGACTTCATGGAAAAAGCGCAAAAGCTCAAAGCAAAAATCAAAGGCGCGATGGTTTACCCCGTCGTCGTTTTGACTGCCGCATTCGGTATCGTTATGGGTTTGATGATTGGCGTTATTCCGAAATTCAGTACCGTGCTGAAGGATATGACCGGCGGCGAACTCCCCGGCCTTACCACTGCTATCATCAAATTCAGTAACTGGCTTGCGTTCGGCTTCGGCTGGGCAGTTATGCTCGCAGTGCCGTTTGTAATTATGTTTACTTTGAGGATTATCAGAAAATTCGGACTCGGCAGATACATCCTCGATACCATTAACCTCAAGCTGCCCGTTGTCGGCCAGATTGTTTACAAAACAACCGTCGCCAGATGGACAAGAACTCTCGGTACTCTTATCAGCGCCGGTGTTCCGATTCTCGAAGCGATAAATATTACCGCCGATACTTCCGGCAACGAAGTTTATTCGACTATGCTTCGCAAAGTCCACAACGGCATTCGGCAGGGCGATACCTTCGCAAACCCGCTCCGCCAGTCGAAAACCGTTGACGGTCTTGTCGTCAATATGATTGACGTCGGCGAGGAAACGGGCGATATGGATAAAATGCTTTTGAAAATCGCAAACAACTTCGACGAAGAAGTGGACGTGCTCGTCGGTTCTCTTATGAGTTTGCTTGAGCCGATGATGATTATCGTCCTCGGTGGCGTCGTCGGCACTATCGTGCTCGCGATTTTCCTCCCGATGGTAAAGATTATTACATCGCTGATGTAATCGTTCCGAGATGGGTATCCGAGCCCTGACCGTAAGGGATGGGTAATAGTAATCGCTGGATGAATCCAGTGTTTGAAAAAGTAAATATCTGCGGAAATCCGCGTAATCCGTGGTTAAAAATAGAAATAATAATTACTTATAGGAAAGGCAGCTAAAATGAAAAAGAAAAGAAACAAACTGGGTTTTACAATCGTTGAGCTTCTCACGGTTATGGCAATCATTGCCATCCTTATGGGTCTGCTCGTACCCGCGTTGAATCAGGTAAGAAAACTTGCAAAGGATACCAGCCAGCGTGCTCAATTCCACAGTATCGATGTCGCTCTCGAAGCTTTCCAGAGCGAATACGGCATGTATCCGGAATCGTCAGTTTCTCCGACAACTTTTACAGCAGCTTCGGTAGGCGCTCACAAACTTGCAGAAGCTTTGGTTGGTAGAGATTTGCTCGGCTTTGATCCCAAGACAACATGGGATGCAGATAATGATGATGACAGTGGAAATCCGGATTATAAGGACATTTATGCAAATCAAAATGCTCCGCAGAGTTCACCGCCAGAAAAAGTTGAAGCTTCTTTAAAAAGAAGAATGGGACCTTATATCAACACCGATGAAGTCGAGTCTTTCCAGGTTGGACAGTTATTTGCAGCTCGAGGAGGAGTGTATCCAGGCAATCTTGATAGTACTGGTACACCTGATACTGCTTATGTTGCAGCCCCGGTTCTCACAGACGTTTATCACGCCAAGAGAGTTACTCTCGCTAACGGTTCAACATTAATGGCCGGCACGCCGATTCTCTACTACAAAGCAAATACTAAAGTAGTTACAAAATCCTTCTGTTTCCCGGATACTATGAATGTTACCCCTTCCGATAGTTCTGACGACTATACCGGAAGTGAGACAGTTGCCGATGCTAATGATGATGGCTTTATTTATAACATTATGGATAATGATGAACTTGTCAATTTATTCCAAATGATGAAACCTACCAGTTTAAACCGTCATAAATTTGATGTAGGTCAATCAGAAGATTTTGATGCCGATGGCACAAATGAAAATGGTGTTTGGAATTTTTACAATGTTATCACCAATCCGAAGATGACCAGCCATCCTCGTCCATATAATATGGATAGTTATATCCTGATTTCAGCCGGTGCCGATGGCATTTACGGTACAAGAGACGATATTTTCAACTTCAAACAATAAAGAAATTACGTCAGCGGTTATGGTTGCAGTTCGCCGTTATACGTAATACGTAAGACGAAACGAGCCTCGCAACCGTAACTGTTCGACGATGTCCAAAGGGTGCAAAATGAAGACCGAAAAACATAACAACGCCAAAATTGTCATCCCATTGGGATCTCAATCTTTCGGAAACCCAGATCGGTTTGCTGTGTCGAATCGCAGTCGTAAAGCATTCACATTAATAGAAGTCTTAACCGCCGTTGTGATTATTGCCATTCTCGTCGGCATTCTCATACCCGCGCTGAATATGGTTAGAAAGATTGCCAAAGATACTCAGCAGAAAGCGCAGATTGCAAGCATCGAAATCGGCTTAAGCATGTACAAAAACGAAGACACTTTCGGCGATTACCCGCCTTCCGTCGGTTCAACTGGAAATACATATTGCGGCGCACAAACTTTGACCGAAGCAATGCTCGGCCAGGATCTCCTCGGTGTTGACCCGAACACTGAATACAAACCGAATGAACTTGGCGGTTTATACGCCGACGCCAACGACAGAAAAGGCCCATATCTCGACAGAACGCATATCAGCGTTTTAACTCCGGATCATATTTTTAATTCTGTTACTACTTCACTTGAAAAGGACATGTATGTAATTTGTGATGTTTATTCTGCTGTCAAAAAAAGCGTAACTTTTTCAAGTGGTTCTGTGAAAAAAGTAAATATCAGTACGCCGATTCTATATTACAGAGCAGATACTTCAAAAACAACAACTAATGATGTTTATGATTTTGCTGATAACAAAGAACTTACCGACCTCGGTGCAGTATCAGATGGCAGATCGCACGAAATAGAAGCCATCTTTTATAACAATATGATCGAAGACCCGATGTTAACAAACCGTCCCCTAAGACCGGACAGCTTTCTTTTGATATCCGCCGGTAATGATGGCCTCTACGGCACTTCCGACGATATCTGTAATTTCGAACCTAATATTGAGTGATGTGATTAACGCTTTCGTTAATCGGGCAATGGCGGCGATGCTCGTTACGTTTAACGTCTGACGATGTCCGAAACGAGCTTCGCAGCCGCTAACCAAGGACGCATAATCATACGGGCGGGGTGGATTGAGAATTAGAAAAATGAAGATAAAATTGAAACATTCCGGTTTGACGCTTATCGAAGTTCTCGTTTCTGTTACGATTATTGCGATTCTTGCCGCCGGCCTCTTCGCTGTTGGAAATTATATCGACACTCAGATGAAAATTGAGCGTACAAAATCGACGATTAATCTTCTCGTTGCCGCTCTCGACCAGTATTTCGATTTTTATCATAAATTTCCTGACCCCAATGGTGCATTAGAAGAATATAGAACCGGATGTGCTAATGATGACAACGATATCGAAAGATTATATTATAAATTAACTCTTGCTCCTGATGCCAAAAAGATTCTTGATCAGGTAAACCGCAAATTTTTAAAGGATTCAGATGATGATGAGAATCCTGAAATAGTTGACGCATGGAATGAAAATTTAAGATTTAGATATATAGATGGCTGGAATTTCCCTGTAATTATTTCCGCCGGTCCGGACAAGGACTTTGGCGACCATAATCCCAAAAAAACCGAAGACAATATCAGCAGTAAAGGACTTTAAATAGTGAAGCGTATTTCGCTTCGTAATAGTTTGTGTTAATTCGTGTGAATTCGTGGTTAAAAAATGGCGACATAATGCATTCTCTTTGATTGAGCTTCTCGTGGCTCTCGGCATAATTGCTGCGCTTGCCGCAATAGCTATCCCATCGATTAAGGCGATGCAGAAATCTTTCGATTCCACCGGCGCCGAGAGTATGATTAGCGCTGCGTTGTCTACCGCAAGAACAATCGCAATCAGCGAGCAAAGATACGCCGGCGTCCGCTTCCAGAAAGCTTATACTCCTGACAATAGCAGTATTCCCGATATGCCCCAGTACATGATTTTCATAGTCAAAGATTACGATACAAAGCATAATATGGAAAATCTGTTCCGCGTTGTTCCCGGTTACAAGCCCATAAAACTCCCGGCAAACACCAACATTACAGATATGTATGTTGACGATGTTAATATTGCCGGAGATGATAAAATCAATGACCCCTGTGAATTGACCGATGCAACTGCTTTTTCTATTCTCTTTTCACCGGTCGGAAAACTTGTTAATCATGAAATTCGGGTCAGGAATAAAGCAGGCGAAGCTAATCCTACAACATCTACAGCTTCAGGCCATGACGATGTTTTTAATTCGATTGATAATATAATAAAAAACAATTTAGGATTATTCGTTCAGGATGATAACCCCGATTTGGGTTTGTACAAAGAGCAAAGCCGCAAAAAATTCAAAATCTACGATTCTGATAAATTTAAAAAGATGGATAAAGACGAACGATATACTAATTATTTGAAGGAATTAAAATTTATTTGTCTTAACCCTTATACCGGCGAAATAATTAAAAAATAAAAATAATTTGTGTCTTGGTGCCTTAGTGGCTAAAAAAATGAAAATTAATATCTCTGTGTTCTCTGCTGAAGCGCAGCGAAAGTCCCCGATTCTTCAGGATTTTGTTCCCTTGAAAACAAAATCAAAGGGGATGAAATCAGTGATAAAAAATAGTGGGTTCTCATTAACCGAAGTCCTCATGGCTGTCGGAGTGCTCAGTATCGGCATAATGCTTGTCGCCACGATGTTTCCCGCTGCGCTTTATCTTACCACTGTCGCTTCCGAAAGAACAATGGCCGCACTCGTTGCCGACCAGGCCTTCGCAAAAATGCAGCTTTACGGTTTTATTCATCAGGATAAGGATGAAGATCGATATACCCGCTACAAATTCCGTATGGTTGACCAGGAAAACAAAATAGACCCTAACGAATTTATCTATCATATTGATGGTTCCGGCCAGCCCCAGTATTCCTGGGAGGCTCTCTGCCGCAAATTAAATGACGATGCTAATGATATGCGTTACAGCGTCAAACTTTACATCTCAAGAAAAACCTCACCCAATCTTAAATATACTGTAGCATTAGGAATGGCCGGAGATGTTAATTCTGTTACTTGGCCTATGCCCGTTCCGATCAATGTTCAATATACTTCGCCCGACAAGCTGACGATGGAGTATGAAGCAGAAAAGTTTATTAATCCGCCTCCTGCGACGATAGTTATGGATTATAATTCAGGCCGATTGTTCCGCATTATCAACAGAGAAGATAATGAGGTTACTCTCGACCGTTCCTGGGACAAAGATATATCTAATCAGAATATTAAGATCTGGCTTTTGCCTTCACCCGTTGATAGTACCGGTAAACCGACCGGCAAAAATCCGGATATAGAAGTCTTTCAAAGAATTATTGATTTCAGATAAAATTAAAAATAAATGAAAAATAATATTCGTGATAATTCGTGTTCATTCGTGGTTAAAACAGCCTCTTTAGCCAATAAAAAATCGGTGCGGGGATTTACTTTAACCGAGCTTCTCGTCGCGATTGGCTTGCTCGCCGCCGTTATGGCATCTTCAACGATGATTTTCCATTATTCTATCGAAGCCCACAGAACCGCCATGGCAACCGCCCAGGTTATGCACTCCCTGCGTGCCGTTACAGACCAGCTAAACATCCAGCTCGCTGGCCTCCGAAAAGACGGCTGGCTCTCTGTCGGTTCCGGAGATTTGTCTTTCTTCACCGTAGGCGATTTCCAGTCGAATTTCAGAGATGATATTCGTTCCAATATTGCATGGATTTATTTTGGCCCCGCTAACGATGCGAATGACCCTAACAATTTATTGCTCGATATCAAACTTGTAACGCCCAATCACAACTCCACCGATTGCCTTATGAAGAGTTTCGCCGACTATCAGGCAAATGCAGACGATTTGCTCGCTTCCGGCAGACCCCATTATAATCCCGACGATCCCTATAATCTCCTCGCCCAGCGCGTTACAGACCTGGAAATTTACTGGACTGACGGCAGCATAGTTAGTAACAAAATTCAATGGGAGAAGACCATTAAACATTGGAAACCGTCCGACACCGATTGGCCCAAAGCCCTGAAATTCACTTTTACCATCCACGACTCTAAAGGCATTTTCAAGGAAGGCAAAACTTTCGAACATATTGTTTATATTGGAAACTAAAGACACAAAGGCGTTAAGAAAAATATTTACAATTAAAATTCTTCGTGCCTTAGTGCCTTCGTGGCTCAAAGGATTTAGAGATATGAAAAAGACAAAACAATTTGTTTTCAACAAAAACGGCTCAGCCCTCATCATGACCATCGTTCTTACCGTCATGCTCGCCGCCGTTGCCGTTATGTTCCTCGCGATGGCCAGGATGGACAAAGCCTCAACAAGCAATATCGCCGACAACAAAATGCTCGATCTGACCGCAATGTCAATCATCGAAATCATAAATAAAGAACTCGTGTACGACACTCCCGGCGTCGCAATAAAAGCCGATGTTAATGAATTGGAGCGCCCGCAATATTTCGAATACAAAGATTATCCCGACTCAAACGACCCATGGCTGGCAAGCATCGAACCGTATCTTTTTGATAAAAAAGATACCGTCAAAGCGAGCACATATAAATGGCACCAAATCAGCGATATCACTGGTTATTTGGCAGCTCATGATTTCGAAGTTCAGGATGTTAACGTAAAACCCGTCGGCTTAAGCTCCCTTTACGACGTTCAGGATTATCCGATTTTCGATATGAACGAAGGCGGAGTATTTTATAAAATCAGCGGTACTACAAAAACAATAGCACACAATGGCATTTCCGCAGATGCTGATGGCGACGGTATCGCCGATTCAAAATGGTTCGAGCTTTCAGATATGCGAACCACCAACGGCAGAGTCTTCGCCGCAGTAAGAATCATCGACAACGGCGCAATGGCAAATGTCAACACCGCTTATCAATTCAATCCCGACGATAATGATGGTAATAATATTAATGGCGTTTCACAGACCCGCATCGACCTCGAAAACCTTTTGAAATCCGGCGATACAATCACTGCTTTGCACAATGCACGCACTGATAACCAGGCCGACTGGCCAGGCTTCTTGCAAAATATCGTCTGGGACTTCAACAATTTTCCTGAAAATGGTTACCGTCCTTTCGATATGACCGATGAACTTGAACTCCGTTACCGCTTCTGCATCAGCGGCCAAAATGAAAGCCGCTTCGAAACCGCTGTACCGAATACTTCCAAAATAACCGACAAAACCTACAAAGCAGAATATATTTATGATAGCAGTACGGATTGCAGCCTTGATGATTGGGAGAACCGCCTTTCAGAACCAAATTATATTTTGCGCAGACACCTACTCACAACATACAACTGCGACCGAATCATCGACCCCAACGGCAATAAAATGCTAAACATCAACGATGCCAATACAACATCCCTTTATAATTTATTCAGCAAAGTTTACGATTCCAACACCGCCGCACAAATCGCCGTCAATATCTCCGATTACCGCGACGCCGACTCCGATGTAAATGTTTTCACTGCGCCTAATACCGGAAAAAAATTCTACGGCTTCGAAGCCCCATGCGTCTACATCTCCGAAATCGCTTATAAACATTGGCAAACAGGAGTTGTACCCCCAGGCGAAGAATATAAATCCTACGCTATCGAACTTTATAAACCTTATACACAGGACGACTCTGCCGATCTTTCCGATTGGAGTTTGTATGTGGGGGCAACAGAAGTTAAGATTAAAAATTGGTCAAGTGGTAAATACCACGTAATAAGATGGAAAAGCGCCTCCGATTCCGCACCTTTACAGGCAGACAGTTCCGTACAAGTACAGGATGAGGACCTTGATGTAGATAATCCTCCTTTTATACTCCCAGCCACTCTAATCCGATTAGAACGAAAAGCGCAGAATGGTGATAAGATTATTGTTGATATGGAAGCTGTCCCTTCCAATATGATTCAACTTGAAACTCATTATAAGCAAAGGGATAACAGAAAGCACCAGTGCATAAGGCGTATATGGAGCGCTGTTATTAACAATGACAATACAACTCTGGGCAGCGACAACACCTTTGCTCCTGACGATGCTAATATTATTCCTACCTATCCGGCTAATTCTCCTTTGACAAATATTGGAGAAATAGGAAGCATCTTCCGGAAAAGTGCTTACATCTATAGAGATGCAAATGGCTTTCACAGTATAGAAAATTTTATTGGCTCAGTTGCCTCGCTCAAACTCGAAGAAAATGTCCGCATCAATCTTACCGATGAGACTTTATATCCTGTTTTCAATTTTGTAACGGCGTTAAAAACTCCCTACGCAAACGATTCCAATGAAACACGGGTAAAAGGCCGCATTAATATCAATACCGCTCCCGCGCGTGTTATCGCTCAGCTTCCATGGGTTTCGCAGCGAATCGGCGGCTACGATGACCTCGCCCTCGCAAAAGCAATCGTCGCCTACAGGGACAAATTGAAAGAAGAAGGAACATCCGAACCGAATTATAATTACGAAGGCCGCCCCGATGCCAACGGCTTCGAAAGCACTGCGCGCCTTATGAAAGTCCGCAATCTCAGTCCGACCTATAAAAATTACAGCATCGATTGTTATGCCAGAGATGGCAACGATTTGGCAGGTTTCCCCGACCTTAGTCCTGGCACAACCGGCGATGAAGCGAAAGACGATATGGAGGAGCGCGATGTAATTTTCGCTCGAATCAGCGACCTCGTTACAGTCCGCAGCGATGTCTTTACGGCGTATATTCTGGTTCGCATAGGAACCAATGGCCCGCAGAAAAGATACATTGCGATTCTCGACCGCAGCGAAGTTAAAACTCCATCCGACAAAGTAAAAATCCGCGCATTCCAATATGTCCCCGATGCACGATGATATTTCACGTTCAGAGCCATGAGCGTAAGCGATTGGTATTTGCATCTTAGTTCAGGCGGATCAGTACGTCCCCGACAACCGTTAATTAATTTTAGCCCCCGGACCCGTGCCGGGGGGAGTTAAAAGTTTCCTTCCTTAACCCCGGACCCGTGCCGGGGGTAATAAAAAATTTAAATTCCAACTTCCCCTGTAATGCGGGTTCTGGACATTGTCAGACCGCCTCCGCCTGTCATTGCGAGGCCGCAGCTGAAGCAATCTCAAATCCTTTGCCGCTCCTTGCATCTCGACTGGCATCAATTTCGATCTCAGTCCATTGCAATATTATATAGATCTTTCCATTCAGGATTTTTGCTTTTTATTAGTTGGATTTTTTTAGCTCTTGAGCCCGCTTTAATTTGTTTCTCTGCTGCTATAGCATCCATGATTTTGTTAAATGTTTCAAAATAGACCAATTTGTTTATATTATATTTTTTCGTAAAGGCTGACCCTTTTTTATTTTTATGTTGAAATACTCGTCTAATTAAATCATTTGTCACGCCGGTATAAATTACTGTATTGTTCATATTAGTCATTATGTAAACCCAATAATTTCTCATAAGACCATACCTCTGTCATTGCCAGACCGCCGCCGCCTGTCATTGCGAGGCCGCAGCCGAAGCAATCTCAACCTTTTGCCATTTTTCTGCTTTTATATCTTTGATTTAAAATAGAAACATTAATGGCTCTAATTTCCCTTACGTCCTAAACATCCCCATTATAATCCTTCCTATAATTACATTGATTGCCGCAAACACCGGCAGCAGCAATACTCCCAAATACATCAGCAAAGAAATAACAGTTGTGCCCGTGGTAGGAAGTTCCGTGGTTGAATTTTTCAGCAAATATTTGACCGTTTCAATTTTCTTTCTGAAAGGCTGTCTGTCGAAGGGCTTTACTTTTAACATATTGAAAATCGATGGTACAAGAATTTCATCTTTAAGCTCGATATTCTCATCCCTGATTTTGCGTTTAAGCTCAGCCATTAGGCGATTTTGTTGAATTCCCGAAAACACACCTGCGCATAATGAAACCGAAATTATGAACAATATCGGATCCGCAAAATGTATCCCTGCAAGCACAAGAACGATAATCGACAAAACTGAAAACGCGTTTTTCAAAAATGGAACTTTTGAAAACAGCGCCAGCTCAAAAACTCTTCCTCCGTCAAGAGGCATAATCGGAATTAAATTAATATAATTTAAAATAAGCATGAATATGCCGAATTGCATTAAAATATCGCCTCTGTTCCTGGATAACATTACCAGGCATGCCCCGATGATAATTCCCGGCGCAGGCCCCATAAGATAAACGGTAATTTTTTGAAGAACGGTTGCTTTTGATTCAGAACCGAAAGTTGCCGCCCCAAACGGCATAAACAAAATATGAACATCCTTATATTTAAACAGCCGCATCATAATATAATGTCCAAGTTCATGAATCAGCAGAACGCCGATCATTATGAAAATTACTTCGAATGAAAACTTTATTTTGAATGCAAAGATAAAAACCAGCAAGCTTATCAAAAACACTGCTATACTGCCTATAAACCCTGTTTTGCCGCTTTTCAATATGTCCTGCATTTTGAAAAAAGCTTCACTTTCCGCTTCGACAGGTACATTCACCGGCTTTGAAAGCTTATTGATTCCGGATTTTTTAACCTTGTTTGCGCCCTTGATATATTGCAAAATACATTTTATCGCAGGTATAAAACGCATTTGAAAATACTGTTCATCCGCAGGTTTTATAAAGCCCTGAATCTTCAGACTTTCAAAATATTCGTTCATTAAAGTTTTCTCGGCAGCTGCAAACTTTTCTGCACTCGGAGTAATCAATTGTTTTTGCCGTTTTAATTTATTATGTTCTTCAAGATGTGCCTGGAACTGTCCTTCAATGGTTGGCGAATAAGGATCGATTAATGTTGTATTTGGAATTTCACCGAATAAATCGTGCGCAGAACAATTTAAGGTATACAAACTGTAACCGTCTGAAAAAAGCGAAACAAATGCGAATTTAACTGGAGCGTTCTGATTTATCAGCATAGAGGACTGCATTTCTGCATAGCACATTATTGAAGGATTGAAATACACCGCTATTATTCTTTTGGAATATTCGCTGATTACGAATTCCTCTGCGATTTGATAATGCGAAAATTCGAATCCCAATTCGTTGAGTTTCGCCGCGTATTCGTCGAAGAGGTTTTTCAAATAGTCCGGAACATCCGCAGCCTCGCACAAGGTGCAGTTTCCTTTTTTGAACCGCAATTTGAGCATCATCCTCAAAGCGCCGATGAGCGAAATGATCTTTATAAGAACGAAAAAACCAATGAGATAGATGATAAAAAATTTCATTGAGACTCCTTACAAAATCTCCCCAAATTATATCAATCTTAAAATGTCTGAATAGCAAATTCCGCGCAATCTGCCTCATCTTGCAATTTGTGATTAAATGTCCAATTTGCGTCAAAACTATCCTATTCTGTACCCCTAATATATATAAATAATGCTTCATTTTGCTATGCTTTTCCCACCATTTTTTATTAAATTCCGCGAAAATCCGCGAAATCCGTGGTTAATTTTTCGATTTTAGCAAATTCGTTGTAAATACCAGTAATTCAAGGACTTAATGTTCAAAAAACTGCCATAAGTCTTTATTTTACGTTAAAAATGGTGCTTGCAAAAGTGATGCGTTTTTTGCAAAAAATACCCGTTTTCAGCTTAAAAACGAAGCTGAAAACTTGCGCGTTCTTCGCAAATCGTAACGGTAATTTCCTGATAAGAAAAATCGTTTTATCCCCGATTTTTTTAGTGAAATTTAACGTTAGAATCCCTCAAACTGAATTTAACAACATTAATGGAAAGGGCATAAAATGTGTGCTGATAGTGCTTTATGTGATTGTGGCAGGGAACTGGAACAGGGTCTTTGCAGCGGCTGTAAAAAACCGGTTGACACGTGTGTATGTGAAGAGGTATGTCCCGGTTGCGGCCAGCCCGTTGACGAATGCACCTGTTGAGTGCTTTCTATACTTTTTGTAAGTGTTGATGCTATAAGAACTTATTCAGCTTCTTTTTCGCTGATTAATTTATAAAGTTCTTCAGAAGTTTGCGAATTTTGAAGTTTATTTTTAAATTCTTCATCCAGCATAAGTCTGCTGATTCTTGCAAGTGCCTGAATATGCGGACCGGTTCTATCGATTGGCGATGCTATTAAAACAACGATATGGACTGGTTTTCCATCGATACTTTGAAAATCTATACCCTTATGTGATATGCCGATTGCCATCACTAAGTCTTTTACCCCAGAGCATTTACCGTGCGGTATAGCTATGCCGAAACCTATTCCTGTGCTTTTCGTGCTCTCTCTTGTCAGTACCGCCTGATAGACTTGGTCACGATTAAGGAGCAATCCTTCTGCATCAAGTAGATCAACCAGTTCTTCAATAGCTGTTTCTTTGTCTGTGCCTTTAAGCGGAACCTTAACACATGTCGGCTCAAGAATTTGTGTCAAAACCATTTTTACTAAGACCTTTAAAAATAAGAATTTAAAATTAATGCAAACTAACAATTATATCATTCTGCTTTGTCAGTGGCAATATATTTTAATGAATTAGCATACAGTCGCCATAGGAATAAAATCGGTATTTTTGTTCCACCGCGTGATTGTATGCATTTAAAACGTTCTCAAGTCCTGCAAAGGCCGCTATTAACGCCAATAAAGTCGATTTCGGCAAATGAAAATTCGTTATCATCGCATCGGTAATTTTAAATTCAAAACCCGGTGTTATAAAAAGTTTAGTATAACCCTTTGATGGCACAATACTTCTGGCATTTGTTTCAAGAGCGGCGGTTTCAAGCGTTCTTACCGCAGTAGTGCCGACTGCAATTATACGCCCGCCTGATTGAATGGTTTTGTTGATCATTCCTGCGTTTTCCTCATTTATTTCATATTCTTCGCTATGAATTTCATGTTCTTCAAGCGTTTTAGTCTTTACCGGCAAAAACGTTCCCGCCCCAACGTGCAAAGTGATTTGCGCAATGGAAATACCCATTTTTTTGATTTTTTCAAGGATTTCAGCAGTAAAATGCAGCCCCGCTGTAGGTGCGGCAATTGCGCCTTTGTGCCTGGCGAAAACCGTCTGATAACGATTTGAATCAAGTGAATGCTTATCAAGCGGCTGGGGTCTTTTTATATATGGCGGCAGGGGAGAAAAACCAATTTTTTCAAGGATTTCATGAGTATCCAACTCTGACTCAGGTCTTATAATCCATTGGCCGGCTTCGAGTTTCGTTTCGATATGAGCAGGGCAAAATTGGTTTTTATTTCGATCGAGCAGAAATATTGTTTGTTTTTCTTTTATTTTCGACGAATTTTTCAGCATTACGCTCCATTTTCCATCCTGTATTGAAAGGAAAAGACCTTCAATTTTGGCACCTGTATTTTTTTGCGCGAAAAATCTTGCCGGTATTACTTTGGTATTATTAATCACAAGGCAATCATCTTTTCGGAGGTATTGACAAATGTCCGTAAAATTGGAATCGATAATAGAACCGTTGAAACGGTTCAAAACGAGCATTCTGCTGCCGCTGCGGTCATCGGCTGGTTTTTGGGCGATAAGCTCCGGCGGTAAATAATAATCTAATTTTAACATTTCCATAATAATAAATTATCAGAAACAGCTGAAAATAACACAAAAAAGGAGTAGTTTCTTATGATGTTAATTAAGATAAGCGAGAACTATACCGATGATATTTACATCAGACAAAATTGACGCTGGAACAGGAAAAATGGATACCGAAAGAGTTTTTGAAAAGCTGGCTATATCAATCGCAACCCTCGGCAGACCCGAAGTCGAACAAAGAATCAAAAACTTCAAAGGAAGTTTCAAATTCGATTTTACCGATGAATATCTTGCCAGTCTTACAATCGACCGATTAAGACACATCCTTTTCGCCGCAATATCCACAAAATTAAGAAAAAAGACGGTTAATTAGAGCATTTCAGGCAAATCTCACGAATCTCAAATCAGTTTATCGTAAAAAACTTAGAGTTATTCCGTAAATTTTTTATTGACATCTTCTACATCTGTAGTAGAATGCTGCTAACTTTGTAGTAAGGAGAAATGGTTATGAAATTAACTGATGCCGAATGGCAGATTATGAATTGTCTTTGGGCCAGGTATCCGGCAACAGCTCGAGGAATCGCTGAACGTCTTCCCAAAGAGGTCGAATGGGCGTACACAACAATCAAAACACTTCTTGCGCGTCTTGTTGAAAAAGGCGCCGTCAAGGAAAACAAAAAAGGCAACACAAGTCTTTATGAGCCAGTACTTAGCAAGCAAAACGCAAGGCGAAACGCCTTAAAGATGTTAGCTAACCAGGCATTCGATGGTGCGTTCGGCCCTTTGATGCATTTTCTGATTGAAGATGAAAAGCTGACCGAAAGTCAGAAAAATGATTTACTCAAAGCAATTCAGAAACAAGACAGGAAGGAGAAATCAAAATGATTAATTCAATAAATCAGTTCGCGGAAAATTGGTTTAATTGGCAAATCTCTATGCTTTGGCAGGTTGCAATTTTAATCGCGATAATAGCGGCTGTTGATTTTGTGATTAAAAAGTGGACTTGGCCGCAGGTTCGCTATGCGCTTTGGCTGCTGGTTCTTGTGAAACTCGTTTTGCCGCCGTCACTTACATCACCCGCAAGCTTTACAGCGGAAATCCCAGTTGCAATTGAGTACAAGATTAAAAACTCAGACTTGACGCCGCCGGATACAGAAGTGATTTTTAATCCTGAAATCGAACTGCCGATCAAAACTGAATTACCCAAAATTGAAATTCAAAACACTCCCCAGATTGTCGAACCAGTTTTGGTTAGACAAGTTTCAGTTATCGAAAGAATATCATGGAAAGTTTACATGCTGTGTGTGTGGGCTGTGGGTGCGATTATATTGGCGTTGTGGCTTATGCTGAGATTGCGTGGTTTGCGGAGAGAGCATTTGAAAGGTGATTCCAAAATATCGCACCAATTGCAGGAATTATTACAGTCAACCGCTCAGAAAATGAAGCTCAAAAAAGTGCCGCAGATAATTCTGACAAAAAAGGTCTGCTGTCCCGCGGTATTTGGGATTTTCAAACCTGTGCTGCTTTTACCTGCCAACCAACTTGCGGATATGTCGTTGCAGGATGCCGAACATATTTTTCTGCACGAACTTGCGCATATCAAGCGAGGCGATTTAATAATTCACGCTTTTTATATGATTTTGCAGATCGCGTATTGGTTTAATCCGCTGCTTTGGCTGATAAGAAAGCATCTTCAGAACTTGCGCGAACTTTGCTGCGATGCTACTGTCGCAAGAATCTTGCGCGAAAAAACGGCCGATTACAGGCAGACTCTACTAGAAACCGCCCGAAGACTTGTGGCCGAACCGGTTGATCCGGGACTTGGACTGCTTGGGCTTTTTGAAAATTCAGGCCGGCTGATTGACAGGCTGCGCTGGCTAGAGAAGAAAACATGGAAATATCGTCCGCTGCGAATCGCGACAGTTTTTATTTTGATATGTTTTATGTCTGCATGCGTTTTGCCAATGGCGAAATTCCATCCCGAAGCAGATTTTATTGTCAAAGGTACAGTAACAGATGCGCAAACAGGCAAACCAATCGAAGGCGCAAAAGTCGGCGATGTCAATGAATATGCAGATGGAAAATTTTATGCCATAACAGATGAAAAAGGCAGTTACAGTTATAAAACTTATTACGAAGAGCATAGCATAAAAGCAGCAGCAGACGGATACAAAGAGCAAAGAAAAGGGTTCAATACGAAACTTTTCGGCAAAGAGAAAGAAAAAGTAATTAACTTTGCGATGGATTCAAAAAATCCCAAAGGTGATACTCTCCAAACCGATTTGTTCCCCCTCATTATGGAATCGTATGCGACACAAAAGGTGAAAACATCTTCTGAGCAGCAAAATAATTTTTCAATAAAACTCGCCAATGGCACAACAGTTGAGCTTGTGACGGTTTGTGATTATCCGGAGGATAAACCGCAATGCTGGCGAGCGGATGGTACAGAAGCAGAAGAAAAACTATTTGTAAAACGAGAAATAGATTACGTCGACGGCAAATTCGGTTTCATTATCAAAGTTGATGGGCCAAACGATTTAAGTTTTGCGTGGAATAAGATTGAAGGAAGTAAAGGCTGGTGGGGTTCCTGCACAGTAATTGACAACGAAAATAAGCAGGTAAATGGTTACGAAGCCGCTATGGTTAAACAATATTCAGGCGGAGATGCAACAAATATACGAGTAGGAACCGCGACTGGCTATTGGAAAACGATGGCATCGCATGACGGCAAATCAATGACTACAACCGGCGGCAAAAATATATTGTTTTCACAGGCTTATGAAAGCGATAATTTTGTAGGCATTATAGTTTCAAGTCCATGGGATAGAGACCATGTTGAAAGAATAGTCGCAGTCGATAAAAATGGTCAAACTCATATTAGCAGAAACATCGGTTCTGTTTCATCAGGCGATATATGGCAGATGACCGCAAAATTCTATAATATTAAACTTGCAGATATTGCTGAATTTCAATTTCAAACTCGGCCGTATGAATGGATTGAATTTAAAAATGTTTCTCTAAAGCCGGGAAATAAAACGGATGTTCAAGTCATAGCTGTTGACCAGGAGAGCAATGGAACAGGTGAAAAAGAAAAACTGCAAAATCTTGTTGAAGATTTTTTTAAGCATAATTATCGCGATATTACTGCCAGAAAGACAATTGAATGGGGAGAACCTGTAATTGATGCCAATGGCAATATGTCAATTCATTATAAATACGTCGCTACTATCTGGGGTAAAGATAAAATAATAACAAATCAGTTATTTGTTTTTGATGAAAACGGTAAACTAATTTCTTTTGACAAAATAGAAGCAGATGTAAAACTGTACCCAATCGATTTTGAAATTACAACACCATTTTTAGAAGGAGATTCTATAGAAATAACGGAAATTACCGGCGGTACAGGTAAGTTCGAAGTCGGTCAGACTTATACGATAAAAGGCAAATATAGATTAGCTTCACACAATGAAGCAATGCTTCATGTTTATGCAACTAATGGCGCAATTGAAAGTCAACAGGGACCAGTTGTAAAAAGAGGCAGTGGCGAATTTGCCAGAACCTTTACTTATAAAAAAGAAGGCTCTCTTCATTTGAGTTTTTACCCTGCCAATGGCGGCAGCAGTTTTGGTGGGATCTATTTTGTGGAAAAAGGCACGCAAGAGAAAGTGCCGGATATTTCGACTATTACATCAACTGTAAGAGTCAATTCAAAATCGAACGATAATGATTCAAAAGAAAATTCACAGGAGATTCCGCAGGATGTAAATGAAAACGTCAACAAGATCCTTTCGCTTGCAGGGCAGATTGCAAGCAAGAGCATTCAGTTGCAGCGTCTGAAAGTGCAAAAAGCGCACGCAGATGAAATTGAAAAAACTGAAAAAGAAATCGAATCATTAAAAGAGGAGGTAAGGCAACTCGGCGGCCAACTCGAAGGAAATATGGAACTTGCGAGCAGGCAACTGGCGGAAAGGATTTTGACTAAATTGCAGGAGTTTACTGAAAAATACGGCCTGCCGCTTAGCGAAGAGATTATTGAACAATTTAAAGAAGCTATAGAAACCGCTCTTGAAGCTATCGATGTAAATTCACTGACCGAGGACGCCGAGAATATCGATGTCTATGTCGAAAATTTCGAGATCAAACCCTATCAGGCAGGAGGATTATATACTCTTACTGCGAAAATCGGAAATAAAGGCACTGCGACCGCGCCGGAATTTAGAATGAATTTTTATAGAGGAGACCCGAAAGAAAATTTAAATCTTTTCGGCAAGCCTCAAACCGGCAGCCATGGCGCAGGCCCAATTAAGCCAGGTGAATTCTGGAATGAATCCAGTATGCCGTTTGGGCTTGATGAAGGCAGCAACATATTGTTCGTTGTTCTCGACATAAATAATGAAATTGCTGAAGCAAATGAAAACAATAATCAGGCTATGCTTGGGATCAAAGTGGAGAATGGGAAAATTGCAAAGAAATTTATTAGTCAATCAGCCGCAATCGATCATTTACCGGATAAGACAATTATAAATGCATCAAACGCAAAACAGTATGAACATGATAGCGAAATAAATTTTAAAAAGGTTAAGATTATAGCACACGAACCGAATAATTTTTCAGCAACGTATCCCAATGGTGAAACGCCTTTGCATTTTGGGGTAATGAATAATCATCAGGAAATGGCAGAAATGCTGATTTCCAAAGGCGCGGACGTGAATGCTAAAGATTCTGACGGCAATACGCCATTGCATTTGGCGGCAGCAGGGGGCAATCCTGAAATGTGCAAAATGCTGACAGAAAAAGGCGCACAAATAAACGTAAAAAATCTCAAAGGACGAACGCCCCTTGATTTGGCGGCAGCTAACGGACATAAGCAGACAGCGGAATTTTTGATTTCTAAGTGGGGAAAAATAGTTGAAAGCAGAACAGTAAAAAAAGTTTTTGAAAGTTTCGGCATGTTCGATATTCCTCTTCAAATTGGTGTTACAGGAAGGATGCTTTCGCTTAATGAGAAAGATTTGATAAGGGGGTTGGAATATTTTGCAGAAATTTCAGACGGAAAATATCCAAGCAGCTTGGATCCCAACATTGTGATATTGGAGTTGAAAGATGCCTTTGCCGCCAAAGAAGCAAAAGGCGAAATTGATTATGAACATATGAACAAAGAGGAAAAACAGCAGGCCAGGGACAAGATTCTGGATATTTTTTTTGCATCAGCGTTTTGGATGGGATTAAAAGCCAAAGAGCCATATTATGCGAGCTGTGTTACATCAACGGACAAAAATAAGGTATTGGCCAGTTGGCAGACGAGCAAGGATCAGCGGCGAGTGATTTATGGTAATTTAGGAATCGAAACAATTGAATTGCAAAGCATGCAAAATGACTATAAGAAAGTTGTTTCTAATGGCGGAACAATTGAACTTGTTGGCGTTTGCAACTATCCGAGCAAGGATAAAAAATGGTGGCGGCCGGATGGTAGCCCATTGGGCTATGAGATTGAAACAAATGACAACAGCAAATATAAATCCAAAGACCCTGGTTATGAATTTGTATTTACACCCTTGGCGGGTGGTAGCTATTTCGCAATAGACGAAATAAAGGATTCTGCAATGAGGAGTAGTATTGATGTATTGAAACCGGATGAGTGTATGTTTGGAGTGAGAGCGCATATTAAGACTAATATAAATAAGACAAATATAAAAATCAAATATGTAGTTAATGATAAAGCAGACTGGAAAACAGTTGCCGCACATGATGGTAGAAATGCAACCGTCAAATTTCATAGGGACAAAAAAATTATATTTTCACAGGCCAATGATTCAGCCTCTGATGTTTTAATTACCATTTCGGATGATTTAAATAATGGACAGGCAGATAGACTAATTGCGATAAACAAAAAGGATGAGGAAATACAAGTGAATTTACAGACTTCACTTATGGTAGATGGAATGAGACAGCAGACTTTTATAATCGCAAATAATAAGGCCTCAGAGATAAAGAGTTATAAATTTCAACAGACACCTTATGAGTCGATTACATTCAAAAACATTTCCTTAAGACCCGACATTGCTGCGGCCAGAAAATAAAAAATGTTAAATTACGGAGATATAAAATTCAAATTTCGATTTTGCTTGCATAAAGTTTTCTGGCAGTTAATATTTTGCCATTATGGAAAAAGGAACATTAGCGATTATATTGTTCATAGCGGCGTATGTGCTCTTTGTATTGCTGCCGACAAAGAGGACGATTATTGCGGTTGCGACAAGTTTGCTCGTTATTATTTGTGGGGTAATATCGTTTAAGCAGGCTTTTTCGGCAATCAACTGGAATGTAATGGGGATTTTTGTCGGAACTCTGGCCATCGCTGATGTGTTTATGCAGAGCAGGGTGCCGGCGTGGCTTGCGGAAGTTATCGTCAATAAAGCAAAAAGTACATGTTGGGCGATTTTATTTATATGCGCTTTGACGGGATTCATTTCCGCGTTTGTTGAAAATGTAGCTACTGTTCTTATCGTTGCGCCGATTGCAATGGCACTTGCGAAAAAGCTTCAACTGAATCCTATGAATATGATGATAGGAATTGTCATATCCAGCAATTTGCAGGGTGCGGCGACATTGATCGGAGACCCGCCGAGTATGCTGCTGGGCGGCTACGCAAAAATGACGTTCGGTGATTTTATTTTTTATCATGGCAGGCCGAGCATATTCTTTGCGGTCGAAATCGGGGCATTGGCGTCTTTGGTTGTGCTATATTTCATTTTCAGGCATCTTCGTCAAAAAACTCAAATTGTAGCAGTCGAAAAAGTCAAATCATGGGTTCCGACGATTCTTCTTGTTGTTCTAATTGTAGCTTTGGCTTTATCGAGTTTCTTCGATACCGGATTTTCTTTTTTGGCGGGAATAATCTGCATGATTTTTGGGATTGCCGCCCTGGTGTGGGAGAAGTTCGTAAATAAATCGCCGATAATCAAAGGAATAAGGTCGCTTGACTGGGATACGACTCTATTCCTGATGGGAATTTTTATTCTTGTCGGTTCTGTTACAGCCACTGGTTGGATTGAAAAGATTGCTGGTGGGCTATCGAGTGTAGTTGGGCAAAATATATTCTTTGGTTACACGCTTTTAGTATTCATTTCAGTGTTTGTTTCTGCTTTTGTTGATAACGTTCCGTTTCTGGCGGCGATGCTGCCGGTGGCGATGTCGATGGCGACGAAACTTAATATCAATCCATCGTTGTTCCTTTTTGGTCTGCTGATTGGGGCAAGTCTCGGCGGAAATATTACTCCTATAGGTGCATCGGCAAATATCGTCGGGTGCGGACTGCTCAAAAAAGAAGGTTACAACGTCAGGTTCAGGGATTTTGTAAAGATCGGATTGCCGTTTACACTTGCTGCGGTTGGTGCTGCGTATCTGTTCGTCTGGTTTGTTTGGAAGTCAGCTTAAAGACAGGTTAAATTTGCGCAATAAAAAAGGCTCGATTATTCATCGAGCCTTGCTGAAGCAAAACCCTTAGCAATTTATTATATAGAACTATTGGGTTATAAAAAATACATTTCGCTTCAACGAAACCAAAACCATATATAAGAAAAAGAGCATTTAATATATCATTATTATAACAATGCGGCTGTATTAGGCAAGAAGTTTCTCTAATTTTTTTTATATTTTATAATTCCTTTTGTACCCAAGACTTATGTTAAAAATAAAATAGGAAAAAACTGCTTGAATTTGAGCGGTAAATAAATTTTAAATATTCTGATTATGAAAAGCTCTGAAATAAAAACGCTGGTAATAATTTGTATCTTAATATTGGCTTTGGGGTATAGCGGTTCATTCTTTGTCAGAGGGGCTAACGAGTGGTATGAAACATTAAAAAAGCCCGTATTTACAGCGCCAGGCTGGGTTTTCGGGCCTGTCTGGACAGTCCTTTACCTGCTAATGGGTATTGCATTTTTTCTTATTTTGCGCAAGGGGATTGGTTCGGCGGCAGGAAAAACTGCAACAGCCTGTTTTATTATGCAGTTTATTTTCAATTTATTGTGGACACCTGTGTTTTTCGGTTTAAAACAGCCTTTGATTGCTTTTGGGGTGATTGTCATATTGTGGCTTGCGGTTCTTGCGACAACGTGGAGTTTTTATAGGGTTTCTAAAATTGCGGGGACTTTGCTGATTCCTTATTTGCTTTGGGTCAGTTTTGCTGCGATTTTGAATGCCTCGATTTGTATTCTCAATCAATGAACAATAAACTTGAGTAAATTTAAAATATAATTAAAATTGCAGCTATGGCCGAGATGAAACAACGATTAATTTCATTAGTGCTGGGTAAGGTTTCCAAAGAACTTACTGGCGAAGTATTTACACCGGCAATAATCAAAAGTTCGCCATTTTATTACAAATCGGCAGTGCCGAAACAGGTGATCGTCGGACAGGAGAATTTTGAGATAGGAGGCAAGAGCGTTACATTTCATCTGCGCGGATACCAGCCTGATGTTCTTTTAGTGCAGACAACGATAGAAGTTGAAAATCTGTTCCAAAAAAATATTTTTGCTCTCGAAAAGCAGGCTTATGAGCATTCATATCGCATTTTGAAGGACTATGGCGCGGATTTGCTTTTCAGCGAAGATTACTCTGTTTTTGCGGTTACAAATTATCAAGGCGAGCCGGAGCAGTTTTTAAATAATCGGGATATCATCGCATCGCTGCTGAAATCTGAAGAATCTCTGACTCTTGATCCGCAGGAAGTGGAATATACTCTTGCCAGCAGGATCAAATATGGCAATAATGATTTATCTATAATCGATTGGGATGGAGTTTTTCTTTTTGACCCGGTCGGCGATATTGAGGAAGACCTTGAGCTGTTAACGCTCGCTAATCTTCAACTTCTGCGGCATAGAATTCTTGACCATCGGTTAGATACAAGATTAGCCCGAATGGCTGAATTGGTTCACAAAATGCCTGCCGGCAGGATGTATAACACCAAAGAATTAGCGGAAAAAATGAAGGAAACCATGGAAATACGTATGGGATCCATTTCTGAACTGCAAAGGCTCGAGCGGGACATGAAACTTATCGGAGATTGGTATTCAGCGAGATTTTATGAATTGGCCGCGAGCAAATTCAAAATTGATGAATGGAAAAAAACTATTCGCGGAAAACTCGAATCGCTTGAAGATGCGTATTCAGTTGTTATAGAAAATTTCACAGTCTCAACTAAACACCGCGCTGAGTGGATTCAGATAATAGCATTTTTTATTTTACAAATCGGATGGCTGGCGTTAATTATTCTGGAGCTGATGCAAATTACAAGTCACTGATAAGGAGGCAGGGAAGCGAAAATGTTGGCGAAATTATATAGTGTAACGCTTGAGGGGATAGAGGGAATAATCTGCGAAGTTGAAGTTCATATAACACGCGGAGGATTTGAAAAATCGCTTATTGTGGGGCTGCCCGATACCGCGGTAAAGGAAAGCACCGAACGAGTGCAGTCGGCTGTTACCAATTCAGGTTACATTTATCCAAAGACCAAAAGCGTAATTAATCTTGCGCCTGCGGATGTAAAAAAAGCGGGGCCTGCTTTTGATTTGCCGATTGCTCTTGGCGTACTGCTTAGCACAAATGCGATTGAAAGCTCGGTAATTAAAGATTTTGTAATTGTGGGAGAACTTGCGTTGGACGGCAGAGTTCGGCCGGTGAATGGCATTTTAAGTATGGCAATCGCAGCTAAGGCAAATGGTTTTAAAAATATGATTGTGCCTCTGGAAAATGTTCGTGAAGCGGCGGTTGTGGAAGAACTGGAAGTATTTGGGGTTGGCTCTCTGACGCAGGCGGCATCGTTTTTGGCGGGGAATCTTTCGCTGGAATCGACTTATGTAGATATCGATAAACTGCTCGAAGGTGCTTCAAATTATGATGTTGATTTTGCGGATGTCAAAGGACAGGAGACGGTTAAACGTGCGCTGACAATTGCGGCGGCGGGAGGACATAATATTTTAATGATTGGTCCGCCCGGTTCAGGGAAAACAATGCTTGCTCAAAGACTTGCGACGATTTTGCCGAAACTGACGTTGACGGAATCACTTGAGACCACGAGAATTTATTCCTCGGCGGGGCAACTTGACGGCAAATCATTAATGGCGACAAGGCCGGTACGAACTCCTCATCATACGGCAACAGGAGCGGCACTTGTCGGCGGCGGGAGTAATCCGCGATGCGGTGAGCTTTCGCTTGCACATAATGGAATTTTATTTCTCGATGAGTTCGCAGAATTTCCCAGGCACGTTCTTGAAATGATTCGTCAGCCTTTGGAAGATCGAAAAGTTACGGTATCACGCGCAAAAGGAACTATTTCGTTTCCAGCTAATTTTATGCTTGTGTCCGCCACTAATCCGTGTCCGTGCGGGGCACAACTGACAATGATGAACTAGACTCAGTATCAAGGTAGATTTGAATATTGATATCTTCCTCTGTAACATTGATTTCTTTTATAATAGCTCTCGTTTTAGCTACTTTGCCTTCAAAATCAAGATATTCCCAATTTAAACCAAAAGAAGAGATTTCTTCAAATGATGCATTTAGAGCGTTCTTCATAATATCTACATTGTCTACGAATGAATGCAATTTCTGTTGTGTTGCACGATTATTTTCAAGGTCAACTTTGAGCTTCTCATATCGCTCTTGGAAATCCTTATCATCTAGCAGTTTTCGTTCCATTGCTTCAAGAAGGTTGTCACGACGGGATAATAAGTCCTTTTCGGTTGAGGTGAGTTTTACCAAGTCTTCTTTTGTTTTTGATTCGTCCGGGGATGCTTCTTTTTCAAGGGTTTTCATCATTTTTTCTTTATCTTTAAGGAAAACCTCATCTTTAGAGAGATTGGTTAAGGTTTTAATAACAAAATCTTCGAGCTTGTCAGATGGAATTGTTAAGCCTTCGCATTTGGAAGGAACTTTGAAATGGTTAGAACATTTGTAGTAAGCATATGACTTTTCATTTTTAGATTTGTTATATGTATGTCCATTCATCGAACCGCCACATTTGCCACATTTCAATAATCGCGATAAAAGATACTGCTTTTCAGCATTGCTCTTTTTTAACGAGGTATTTGAAAGAATATGTTGAATAGTTTTAAAAGTCTCGTCATCAATCAATTTTTCATGCAATCCATCAACAAAGGTCTGGTTCGCTACCTCTGCCTTTTTTAATTTTCCGGTTTTTGAATCTGTTTTTCTTTTTCCATATAGCACTTTTCCTGTATATGTTGGATTATTTAGGATACGTGAAATGGTTGTTGTTGCCCATATTTTATTTGACCTGCTTTTATAACCCGCAAGATATAATTGTCTTGTTGTTTCTCTGATACTTTTTGTCTCGATATATGTTTTGAAGATTTGTTTTAAGATTATAACTTCATCTTTATCAGTATAGAGCAACTTCGGTTGTGGTGCTAACTTGCTTGCAATTCCCATAGCTTCGGCTTTGGATTTTTTTTCTTTAATCGACTGTTTGTAGATTCGCTGCTGAGTGGTGTAGCCATATGGTATAACGCCTCCATTCCATTTGCCATTCGATGCCCGATGCCGCATTACTTCAGATACACGTTCGGCAGTCATTTCACGTTCCAGCTCTGCAATTGCACCAAGCAAATTCAAAGTAAATCTTCCCATGTAACCAGAAGTGTCAATATTTTGAGTTATGGCAACAAATGCTACATCATGTTCATGGAAAAGGCATATCATATCAAGCAGATCTTTCAGTGAACGACTGATACGATCAATCTTAGTTACAAGTACAAGTTCTATTTTCTTCTCTTTAACAAACTGAATTAATTGTTTCAAAGCAGGTCTCACATTATCTTTTTTTGCACTTAGCCCTGCGTCTTTAAATAAATTAATGACTTTATGTCCATGAGTTTTACAGTACGATTTGAGCATTGATTCCTGTAATTCCAATGAATCCTTATCTACTTGTTGAAGAGTAGATACACGAATATATAAGCCAACATTCATTTTTAATCCTTTAATCTATATTGTTGCATGTAACCATCATTATCAAGGTAATCAAGTTTAATTGTTACCTAGTCTCAAAATGGGAGAATGAGCATATATATGTAATAAAGAAGGGCGTTTCAAAAAAGCCAGGATCTGAGTGGTTTCGTAAAAAGATACTAAAACATGTAATCAAATACATACAAGATGTGATAATTATTTCATTCTCTTGCATTGTTTGTTAGATAATCCTTTTAGAAATGCCCTAACCCAAGTAAGATATGCTTGGTTTCTTTGAATATCATTTTCAAATGGGTAAAATGATATTTTAACTTTCCAGTTAAATCTGTCGTTGCAATTTTTATTTTTATAATTTCCCATTTTTCTTTACCGATGTTGGAATAATCAAAGCCCTGGCCACAACCAAATCACTCCACTGTCCTCTTCTTTTAAAAGTTCTTGTTTTTTTCAAAATACTGGAACCATGCCATATTTGTCGCATTTTGACTAAAATCGAATATTTGAAATGCTTATGCAATTTTTGTTACTAAAAGAGTCTTTGCTTTGAAATAACTCATTTTAGAATTATTTTTCATCAATATAATTCTTCAAATTCATCCCTGCTAATTTGCTTCTAATGCCTGCAACAATCTTTTTTGCTTTTGCATACCCCCATTTTTCTTCTTGTGCAATTTCATTGATAGTCATGCAGTTTATAAGCTTCATACATATTTGCCGTTCAATTGGAGATAATGCTTTTAACGCTGATTGTATGTCCATTGACATTTGCAGAGGTCTAAGCTCATCAGCTTCCATTTCGATGGTATGAGATTCTCTTTCCCAAAAATTTTTCTCGAATTCAATTCGCCGAACTATATCTATGATTTTGTGATCAATTATTGCGGTAAGTGCAGTCGTTTCAGTGGCACCATTAGATTTTTCAGGATCATAATTAAAATTAATTATTTCCAATGCTACATCCTGAATGACATCTTCAACCATGTCTTCCGGCAATCCATTCTTTTTGGCTCTTGCAATGATAATTGCTATTTTGGTTGGACTAATGACATCTTTGTAATTCTGCACAATCTCTTTTGCATTCATAACTTTACCTTTCTTTAAGATTTTGTTGTTAACGACTGGATGGATTATGCAGGATTTAAAGGTGTGAGTATGTAGGACATCACGTTTGTGAAAACAATAACGTTAGTGCCAACATTGGTGAATTATTACTAACGTTAGTAAAACATTGACGGAAAAATCGCCAACGTTAGTAAAACGTTAGTAATATTACTAATGTATTACTAACGTGATTTTCAAAAAAATTTTAATGTTGTTTCAATCTCACCCAATCTCATTCGAATAACTATATAGAAGGAAAGCTGCAGCTTTCAAAACCAATAATCGAATGAAAGGGTTTTTATGTCAGTAATTAATCAAATCCATAAAGGAAAACGCCAAATGCCTCCCAGATTGATGGTCTATGGTGTTGAGGGTGTCGGCAAAAGCACGTTCGGAGCAAATGCACCTAATCCTATCTTTATTCCTACAGAAGATGGTTTAGGTGAAATAGATTGTGCATCTTTTCCAATTGCGAAAAAATACAGCGATGTGGAAGCATATCTTTCGGCATTAGCAATCGAGAAACATGATTATCAAACAGTAATTGTAGATTCATGCGATTGGCTGGAGCAGCTTATTTGGGAGGAACTGTGTCGATTGTCCGGGGTAAGTTCGATTGAAAAAGTTGATGGTGGTTTTGCTCGTGGTTACACCGCTGCTTTAGCTTTCTGGCGACAGATTGTCGATGCTTTAGATTCATTGCGAACTGAACGGAATATGGCAGTGATACTTATCGCGCACGCAAAGGTCGAGAGATTTGAAGACCCGGAATCCAGTGCTTACGATAGATATACGCCACGTATGCACAAACATGCCACAGCACTTTTAACCGAATGGGCGGATGCAGTATTATTTGCAACCCGCAAGTTCAGAACCGAATCTGAAAATATAGGTTTTGGAAAAGAGAGAACCATTGCTGTAGGCCTTGGCAAAGATGGCGGTGAGCGGGTTATTCGTACTGTTGGCGGTCCATCTTGTATTGCCAAAAACCGCTACAATCTTCCGTACGAAATTCCTCTCTCGTGGGATGCGTTTATCAACGCGCTCAATAGCAATTCAAATCAAGAAACTACCAATCTGGAGAATGTAAACAATGGCTAATCTGAATAATTTTAATGCAAATAATGTCGAAGCAGCAACCGATTTTGATCCGATACCAGCGGGAAAATATCCTGCAGTGATTGTGGACAGTGAAATGAAAGCGGCCAAAAACGGAAATGGCAGCTATCTCGAATTGAAATTTGAGATCATCGAAGGCGACTACAAGAATCGCCTGCTCTGGTCAAGGCTAAGCCTTGAAAATCAGAATGATACGACAGTGAAAATCGCAAAGAGTCAGTTGGCTGCAATTTGCAAAGCCGTCGGAGTGATGGTGCCCAAGGATAGCACAGAGTTGCATAATTTACCGCTAGTTATCAAAGTTGTGGTAAAGAAGCGAAACGATACCGGTGAACCTGCCAATGAAATCAAGGCTTTCAGTAAACGCGAAAACGCTGCTGCTCAAAATCCTCCAGCTGCAAAAGGAGTCGCTCCCTGGAAACGCTGACAATAGAGCTGCCATATCCGCCAAGTATTAATCATTATTTTAAGCGGCGGGGGAATAGGACGTTTATAGGGGCTGATGGCATCAGGTTTCGCAGAAAAGTTTGCATAGCCCTTATGGCAGCGAAGGTTCGACCGATGACGGGTATGCTCGCAATGAAGGTAAGGGCATACCCGCCGGATAGGCGAAAGCGCGATATTGACAATATTCAAAAGCCACTCCTTGATGCTTTGGAAAAAGGTAGGGCCTTTTTTAATGATTGCCAGATTAAACATCTGACCACCGTTATGAAAGAACCAATCAAAGGCGGGAAAACAATAGTAAAAATAAGGTGTATGCAACGTGATAGAACTTCGTCCATATCAAAAGCAAGCAGTTGATGCTGTTTATAGTCATTTGCGGAATCACGATGACAATCCCGTCATCGTGATCCCGACAGGTGGCGGTAAAACGCCTGTGATGGCGACGATATGCAATGACGCTGTCAATATATGGAACGGCAGAGTTTTAATATTGGCGCATGTTAAAGAACTTTTAGAGCAGACATATAATACTCTTGCCGGCATAGCACCCCAGCTGCATGTCGGGCTTCATTCAGCGGGGCTGAAAAGAAAAGACACAGAGCACCCGATAATTATAGCAGGAATTCAGTCTATATATCGCAAAGCTTTTGAGCTCGATCCATTTGATTTGGTCATTATTGACGAAGCCCACATGATTCCACCGGAAGGCGAGGGAATGTATCAAGGTTTTCTTAGTGATGCTCATGTCGTTAATCCTAATCTGCGAGTCGTCGGTTTAACAGCAACACCGTTTAGAATGACAACAGGTCTGATATGTCAGGCTGATCATTTTCTAAATTCAATTTGCTTCGAAGTAGGCATCAAAGAGCTTATTCGAGATGGCTATTTATGTCCACTACGCAGCAAAGCGTCAAAAACTCGCATTGATACAAGCGGTCTTCATATTCGCGGGGGCGAATTTATCTCAACTGAGCTTGAAGATTTGATGGATACCGACACTCGTGTCAGGACCGCATGTTCTGAAATACTCGAATATACACAGGATAGAAATGCGGTTCTCGTCTTTGCCGCAGGTGTTGATCATGGAAAACATATTCAGCGAATTTTCCAGGAAAATCATAATATTGATTGTGGTTTCGTCAGCGGCGATAGTCCAGATGGCTGGCGAAAGAAGATGATTGATGATTTCCGAAGCGGAAATCTCAAGTATCTCTGCAATGTAAATGTTTTAACAACAGGCTTTGATGCACCTAATATCGATTGTATAGCAATGTTGCGCCCGACGATGTCACCGGGCCTTTATTACCAAATGGTAGGAAGGGGTTTTAGATTACATGAAAATAAAAAAGATTGTCTCGTTCTTGATTTTGGTGGGAATATTCTTCGTCATGGTCCTGTCGATTGCCTGCGGGTCACAGATACAGCGGTCAGGGGCAGTGGAGAGGCACCTGCGAAAGAATGTCCCGGATGTTCTGAAATCATCCATGCTGCCTATGCAAGATGTCCCGCTTGTGGATACGAGTTTCCACCGCCGGAGAAAGCCAAACATGAAACCACTGCCAGTACCGAAGGAATATTGTCCGACCAAACAAGTGTCAATGAATACGAGGTTCAGGAGGTTCTCTACAATGTGCATACCAAGAAAAGTGCTAAAACCGAATCGCCTCGAACCATGCGAGTGCAATATAAAATAGCTTTTGCTACCTATATTTCTGAATGGATCTGTTTTGAGCACAGTGGCTTCGCACGCCAGAAAGCTGAAGTTTGGTGGAACCAAAGGTCCAATGAAACTGTGCCTGACCAATCTGATATGGCAGTATTTTTTGCGCAAAATGGAAGGCTCAGAGAACCTCTAAAAATAACAGTAAAAAATGTACCAGGCCAGAAGTTCGACAAAATAGCCGGCTATCAATTCGAAGATACAGAAGCTTCTGACTGGCAGTTCAACAAGCCTTTACCGGAGTTTGTTCCACTTAACGATGAAATTCCTTTTTAATCCAAAGAAAAAAAACTATGCCCAACCTTAAAGAAATATCTTTTTCATATTTACATACTGGTCTCTCAGTTCTGCCGGCTAACGTACAGCTTAAGTTCGCCGCATTATCACAATGGAAACAATATCAGCAGCGGCTTCCATACGACTGTGAACTGCAAAGCTGGTTCAACAACGAAAATAATGGTGTATGTATCGTGACTGGTAAAGTCTCCCGCAACCTTGAGATGATAGATTTTGATATTGCGGCTGAGATGTTCGATCCATGGCAGGCAATAGTCAAAAAAGAATTGCCCGATCTACTTGGCCGGCTTGTTATCGAAAAATCTCAATCGGGCGGTCGACATGTTATTTACCGCTGCGAGGAAGAGATATGCAAAAGCCTTAAGCTTGCCAAACGCAAAATAACAATAGACACTGGCGATGAAGTAATTTTATGCGGTAAGACATTTAAGCCAATCCAGAACAAAGATGGAACATGGTATATCCTGCCAACATATATTGAAACTCGCGGCGAAGGTGGATTATTTCTATGTGCGCCAACACCGGGTTATGAACTGGTTCAAAATGATTTTATAAATATACCTGTAATATCGCCTGAGGAGCGGGATATACTTCTTGGTGCGGCATTATCTTTAAACGAGTATGTTCCAGAACCGCTTGAGCCTCAGCAAACGCAATCATCACCAAGCGGTTCGCTTCGACCAGGTGACGATTATAACTTCAACGGCGATTTAAGGGCTGTTTTATTGCAACATGACTGGCAATGTTACCAGGCAGGTGAAAATGAGCATTGGTGCAGGCCAGGTAAAACAACCGGAACTTCCGCAACACTTAAAAACAGAGTTTTTTATGTATTTTCTACCAATGCACATCCATTTGAAAGCGAAAAGGCATACTCGCCTTTCAGTGTTTATACGCTCTTGGAACATAATGGTGATTACAGCAAGGCAGCACAGACACTGGCAACAAAAGGTTTCGGTGAAAAAAACATTGAAGTGCCAACCGATGTAAACATTTCCGCACTGGTCAAATCATTTGAAAAAGAAGATAAGCAAATACAGCGTTTTATCGATCCGGGTCCAATACCAGTTGAGCTTTTGCGTGTGCCTGGCTTTATGTCACGGGTAATGGATTTTTGCATGCAAATCTCGGCATATCCAAATCAGCCTATGGCATTTTGTGGCAGTTTGGCAGGGCAGTCTTATCTATGCGGCCGAAAGGTTCGCGAAAAAGGCGATCTTCGGCCCAATATTTATATCCTGGCTCTTGCCGGTGCATCAACCGGTAAAGATTATCCCAGAAAAATTAATGCTTATATCCTTAATCAAATAGGCGAGATGAACAGCCTTGGAGATAAATTCGCTTCCGGCGAGGGTTTACAGGATGCGATGTTTCAAACACCGTGCATGCTTTTTCAGAATGATGAAATTGATACCATGCTGCAATCATTCAACAAGAGCCGTGATGGTCATTTAGAGAGCATCATGGGAACGCTTCTGACAATGTACACATCCAGCAATTCAGTTTACCCCATGCGCCGAAAAGCCGGGAAACAGCAGGCTGGATTTATAAACCAGCCTCATCTGACTATTTTTGGCACTGCTACACCCACTTACTATTACGCTGCTCTTAGTGAAAGAATGCTTACCAATGGTTTTATCGCAAGAATGGTAACTATCGATGTGGGCAAACGCTCAACGGGCAAGGATGCAGGTCTTATTGATTCGATGCCCAATGAAATTCTCGAGATTGCAAAATGGTGGAGGGATTTTAATCCAGGCAAACCTAATAATCTTATCGATGTAAATCCTATTCCGGTAATCGTGGATTATTCTGATGAGGGCAAACGCATTCTCGATGATTTTAGAGTATTTGCCGACGAGGAGTATTCAAAAGCAGAGGATGGTAATGATGAAGTCTCAAAAACCGTTTGGGGAAGGGCAAATGAAAATGCCCGCAAGCTGGCGCTGATTTATGCCTGCAGTGAAAGCCATTTATCACCCTTAATCAGCGCCGCTGCTGCAAAATGGTCTGTTGCACTTATGACACACCAGCTTCGAAGAATGCTTTATCTTTCTCAATGCTATGTTGCTGATAATGATTTTCATGCACTTTGTTTGAAACTAAAGCAAAAACTTCGCCAAGCGGATCAAAGAACACTGTTGCATAGTGTGCTTATGAAACGCATGAAAATCGATAAGGCCAATTTCCGCAATATCATAGATACACTTAGTGAACAAGGAGATATCGAAATAATAGCTATTCCCACTAAAACTAATAAGGGAACAGGCTATCACCTGGTGGAGGAATAAATATGTATTCACACGTCATAATGAATATTTCACCAAAGGGTGAAAGATTAAGAGTTATGACAGGTTAAAGGGCATTTTCAGGCCAATAAATTTTCAAAAAGTGAAAAGTGCCAATAGTCAGGGTGAAGCATTTGGGGAAAGATTCAAAAGTCATAAGTATATGAAAAATAAAGTATATATAAAAAATAATAATAATCTTTCACCTATTCACCCCACACGCACACACGCGACATGATACACGCACGCGCGTATAGGAGCGGGGTGAAAAGGGAAGGATTCAAAAAGGCGTTACAAAATAACAAAGAAAAAAGGATATGAATACAACAACAATCAAAAACGAAATAAAACATTTTTATGCTCACTACTGTCTGGATTGCGAAATGATGTATTTTGGAAGAGAGCTAAATGTAATCAAACCTTGTATTCGCTGTGGCAGCAAAAATGTTCTCAATGGCCCGCTTGTGAATTCAAAAGAAAAATCGGCAGCGTTGCTGGTTAATTATTAATATTTTTTTTAAGGAGTACGGAAATGAAATCATTAAAACAATTTAGTAAATGGGATCTGGCAATTGCAGTAATTGTAGTTGTTACAGCTTTGTCCTTGTGGCTTGGTGGATGTCAAATGCCAAATGTTCAGCCAGAGCAACTTCAAAGTTTGGCTGATCAAACACAGCAGTTAAGCGGACAGATCGATGCGTTTCAGGAGCAGACAAAAGCAACTCTTGAAATATTAAAGCAAAATGGCAGCTTTGATAGCAACACACTTGCCACAGTTGAAAAGCTTCAGAGCAGTATCGATTCGGTGCAAACCAAAACCGCTGCAATTGCAACTGCTGTTAAAAATGCACAATACAGCGGTTCTGATGGTTTGACCACAGTGCTTGAAGGAGCGAGAGCGGCAAATGCAGCAAGTGCACCTTTCAATCCTTATGCACCGCTGATTGAAATTGGCCTTGGTCTTGCAGCAGCGACAGCAACAGCACTCGCAAAAAGAAACGCACAGAAAGCAGCAGAAGCCAAGGCCAAGTACGATGCACACAAGCAAGGAGTTGAGCTGACTATGAAGCAGGTGTCGCAATCAACAGTGCCCGAAGTCAAAGCTGTTGAGACACAGTTATATCAGAATATTGGCGATGCAAGATTATCAAAGCAGATTTAATTAAAGGTAGAAAGCGATGTCCGTGTGTTCTTTTGAATTTAACCTTTTTGAAGAAGATTATGACTGTCAATGTGTTATTTGTGACACGCCACTTGCAGATAATCACAAGTGCACCAAAGAAAGTGAAAAAAGATACGAGCAAAAACTGGCAGCCTATCAATCATCACATATGCGCAATATGCTGCGAAGATATGGCTGTGGGCTGACAATTAGCGAAAAGATTCATGCAGCTTTTACGGTGTTCGGTTGTGCAGAGGCAGGTGTTTGTGACTTAAGTTGATTAACAAGAAACGTTCACGTTTGCCCACGTTGCGTCAGGTCTTAAGAGTAGGAACTTTGTATAAATCTCCGAACATCTCGCAACGTGGCGCAACGTGCTGCGACGTTTTGGGTCCTCCCGGCATCAAAAAGAAGATATACCCCTGAGGGAACGGTCCCCATATAAAAGAGATTCGGTCGCAAGTGAACATATTTTAAAAGGAAGTATTTATATGCAAATTGAAATGCTCAAAATAGAAGAAGTAAAAAGTTATGAAAACAATCCTCGTGATAACAGCGGGGCGGTTGACGCTGTGGCTCAATCAATAAAGCAATTCGGCTTTAAGGTGCCGGTGATTGTTGATAAAAACAATGTTCTCGTTGCTGGCCATACGAGAGTATTGGCAGCGAAAAAGCTTGGCTTGGAAACTGTCCCGGCAATCCGGGCAGATGATCTGACTGAAGATCAGGTCCGGGCATTTCGAATTGCAGATAATAAACTGCACGAACTATCAAGCTGGGATTATGAATTATTGCCGCTTGAATTATCACAACTGCAGGATGCGAACTTTGATTTGGAATTACTTGGCTTCGATAGTGATGAAATTGCTAAAATACTTGATCCAGGCATAAAGGGAGGACTCACCGACCCCGACGATGTTCCTGAGCCGCCTGCGGAACCTATAACAAAACCCGGCGATATTTGGATATTAGGTGAGCATAGACTTTTATGCGGTGACAGCACCAATCGTGATGATGTAATTAAGTTAATGAAAGACGACAAGGCAGGTATGATTTTCTGTGATCCTCCTTATAATTGCAATTATGGAAGTTCGAAAAATCCCCGTCATAAAATACGCTCAATTGAAAATGATTCCATGTCTACTGATGAGTGGAGCATTTTCTGTCATAAAATGTACGAGATATTCCGGGAATTTAATACTGGAGATATTTACATGTGGGGAGCTTCAGGCCCAGAGGGTATGAGAATGAGATTGTGGCTTGTGGAGATGGGCTTTCACTGGTCGGCAACGATCATCTGGAAAAAACAGCAGCTTGTTTTATCCCCGGCAAAATACCAGAGAATGTATGAACCATGTTTTTACGGCTGGGCGGAAAAAAGCAGCTTCGGTGATGACCGTACACAAACAGAAGTCTGGGAAGTTAATCGTCCGCTGAATTCAAAACTTCATCCAACAATGAAACCTGTTGAATTATGCATTAAAGGTATAACTAATAGTTCAATACCTGGTACGATTGTATTTGATGGCTTTCTTGGCAGCGGAAGTACGTTGATTGCCTGTGAACAGATTGGGCGGAGATGTTATGGTGTTGAAATTGATCCTGCATATTGTGATGTCATAAAAGACAGATGGGAAAAGTTTACAGGCAAGAAGGCAAAGAGGGATATATGAGACTAGTAAATGAAACTTACCTAGCTAAAAACTTAAGTAAAGAAAACTTTACTAGCGTTTTGATAATGTGTAACGCCAAAACCCCGGTATCAGCCGGGGTTGAGGAGTAAAGTAATGGTTGCGTTATTTAATAACCGTAAATTTACCTCGCTCTGTTTTCGCGAACCGCGATTCAGTGCCTTTTTCCTTGATCTCGCGCGAGATTGCGGAATGAAGCGTGGAAGCAGGTGTCTTGCCACCTGTCTTCCACATCCCCTGATCGATCATTCGCTTGACAATCTCTGGACAATCAAGCGGCTCTTTGGCATCAGCCAGGATCATGAAGGCTGCCAGAAGACCACCGAGTTTTTTGACCTTTGCGGGATTGGCATCTTTGCTCGGTTCGGTTTCGGAGGGATTAACATTTTCTTGTTTGGCTTGATACAGACCGATGAGTCTGTCGGCGGATCTGATGATAACTTCTTTATCGGTGTTGACGTTAACGCCAATCCAGCCACCAGCTTTATCTTCGCTCATGATACGAACTCCAACGGTATTTTTGCCAACCTTCATTGCGTAAACTTTGCTGATTTTGATTTCTTCGTTTTGCATTGTGATTTCCTTTTTAAAAATTGTTTATTATCTATTTTGAATTATTGTTATTTGAAATTCGCTGCCATCGTTTGTTCGGACAACAAGTCCTTTATCATTTGTGAGCATCCCTGCTTCATCAAAAGTCAGAATAGATTTTATTTCATCCTGCTGGCCCAAAATTTCCTGCATAAATTCTTCAAACATTTGTTCGTTCATTGTGAAATCTCCTTAATCTGCAAAAAGTGTTATAAACCTGAAGTAATCATGCTTCATGCTGTTGGTGCCACGGCAGCCATCAAGTTGGAACTGAATACATTCAGCAAGGCTGTATTGGTCGTCTTTATCATCCGGCGATACAAGATGGATGTTTATGCAATTTCCGGTTTTATCTGCGATATGACAGACGATGCTTTTTTCTTCTCTGCTGATTGTTGCTATGTATTCTGTGTCACCTTCAAGTGTGATTCTTTTAACTTTCATTATTTATATCTCCCTGCAATTATTTATTTTAATGATCATAATTTTCGGTTGTGTAGGTTTCGGTTTGATAACGTTGATGTCGTATCGGCCATCGGTGTAAACTCCAACGACTCTGCCTCTGATTCCTTTGTATTTTCCTTTTGTGATTTCGATCTTCATTTGTTTCCCTTTTCGTTTAGATCTTCGAGTGACTCCTGGATTTGTTTTTCTGATATGCCGCTGTATAGCGCCAGTGCCCGGATCAATTCGCGTCGTGCGTCGATTGGCGAGCCGATATTTGATTCTTTTTCCAATTCGCATTCAAACCATGCGATTAGGTTTGCGATATCGAACTTGGCAGCCTTTTCTTCCGTGTTTTCCATGTTTTCCCTTTCAAAAAAAATTTGTCTTTAAGAACATGCATGTAATATCTCAAAAATATGTAATAGCAAGTAATTAAGTGCATTATTTTAAAGGATTTATAATAAATTTTATGTGCCCGATTGATAATGTTAAACCTGTTAAAAACGCGATAAATCCGGCGGCAATAACGCCCGAAACAGCGGCTAAAATGCTTGGATTGCAAGTTGAGATTGTCCAGAAACATATCGCGCAAGGTGCGCCTACGGCGGCAGATGGAACTATCAGTCTTATTTCTTATGCAGCCTGGTTAAACAGCAGAGAAAATTATGGCAATTGATGTAAATAAACTTTCGCAATCACAGCTTCTGCAATTGATAAATGCCACGCCGCTTGGGCCGGTGTTAGATCGTTCGCATTTGCGAAGACAGATGGATATCGCTGCATATAGAATTGGTGATGGCAGACATATTAATTTGATCAGGTACATTTCATGGCTTGCTCGCGAATATGAAAAACCAAAACAGCAAAAACAATCTATTGAAGAATCGCGACTTAAAGATTTGATTGCAAAAAATGCCGCGCGTAAGGCAGCCCAGGATATAGGTGAGATTCCTGCAATTGAAAATACCGAAAGGCGTGAGCGTGCCTGCAGAGATTTTAGATTCTTTTGCGAGACTTATTTTAATGATGTGTTTTATTTAACGTGGTCTGATGATCACCTAAAAGTAATTTCAAAAATAGAACAATCGGTTCTCGAAGGCGGCTTGTTTGCATTTGCGATGCCCAGAGGCAGCGGTAAGTCAGCCCTGACAAGATCGGCAGCGATCTGGGCAATTTTGATTGGTGCTCGCAGATATGTGTGTCTTATTGGCTCCGCTACGCGGCAGTCTCTAAATCTATTTCAAAGTGTCCAGGCTGCTATGCTGGGAAATGAGTTGCTGTTGGCGGATTTCCCAGAAATAATTTATCCAATACAGTGTTTAGAAAATTCTGCTCATAAACAAAGGGGCCAAAGACATGAAGGCCGGCTTACATATCCTGTCTGGGGAACACATAAAATTGTGATTCCAACTATCGAAGGCAGTATTGCATCTGGTTCTGTGATCACTGTAGATAGTTTGGATTCAAATATCAGGGGTCAGATTCATACGACCATTGATGGCAAGATCATTCGGCCTGATCTGGTTTTAGTAGATGATCCGCAAACCAGAGAATCTGCCAAATCAGTGGACCAGACTAATCAGAGACTAAGTACATTAAATGGCGATGTTCTTGGTATGGCCGGGCCGGGCAAAAAAATATCAGGATTGCTTACCTGTACCAAGATTTACTGCAATGATTTGGCCGATCAGGTTCTCGACCCTGATAAGAATCCCGAATGGCAGGGACAGTGTTCAAAGATGGTTTATGCATTTCCAACAGAGGCTAAACTCTGGGAAAAGTACGAAGAAATACGGGCCGAAAGTCTGCGCAGCGGTAACGGCGGAAAAGAAGCGACAGAGTTTTATATTAAAAACAGAGCTGCCATGGACAGCGGCAGCAGTGTAGCCTGGCCCCAAAGATACAACGAAGATGAGATTTCGGCAATTCAGCATGCTATGAATTTAATGATTCGAGATGAAGCTGCATTTTATGCGGAATATCAAAATGATCCTATTGCAGAACAATCTGATGAGCAGGTTTTGACCATAGAGCAAGTTATGGAAAAAACCAATGGCAGAAAGCGGGGCGATGTTCCACTTTCTTGTCAATATCTTACGATGTTTATTGATGTGCATGATAAACTTCTTTTCTACTCAGTATGCGCATGGGCCGAAGATTTTACGGGGTATGTTGTTGATTACGGAACATATCCTGACCAGAGAAGGGCTTCTTTTACATTGCGAAAAGCACAAATTAGCCTACAGGATGTTTATCGCGGCATGGAAAAAGAAGGTGCAATACAAGCGGGATTGGAAAAACTATGCAGCGATTACCTTAATCGAGACTGGAACCGAGGAACTAGCGTGATGAAAATTGACCGCTGTCTGATTGACAGCGGTTATATGCCCGGCATTGTTGAAAATATCCGCCATAAACTTGGCTCCTGCTTAATGGCTTCAAAAGGTGTGGGTATTAAAGCTTCAAATAAACCAATGTCAACTTATAAACGAAAGCCAGGTGAGCGGCATGGTCATCATTGGTATATACCGAATATTAATAAGACTGGAGAATTTACGCATGTAGCGATTGATACGAATTATTGGAAAACATTTGTCCATGAAAGATTCTTTGTCGCAGCTGGAGACCATGGCAGTATGACGTTATTCGGCAAAAGCGGTCATCAGCATTCATTATTTGCGCAGCACGTGGCTGGTTCGGAAAGCTGGGTACGCACCGAAGGACACGGCAGAGTGGTTTACCAATGGTCACCAAGGGTAGGAGGTATAGACAATCACTGGTTTGATTGCATGGTTGGTTGCTCAGTTGCGGCATCGATGTGTGGATGCAGTTTAAGCGGGCACAATGTAAAAACATTTGTGAAAAGAGAAAGAATTAAGTTGTCAGATATTCAACAAAGGAAAAAATAGTGTCAGAATCAATCTCATTACATAAAGGACTTGAATGTAGAAAATGTGGCTGTAAGCATTTTCAAACGATATATACACGACCAAAGGAAAAATCAATAATTCGACTCAAACAATGCCGAAATTGTGGAAACCGAATTATTTCAAAAGAGGTAATTATAAAATCGTTACATATATGTAACAATTTTTCAAAGTAGAGTTAAACTCACCCATCCTCATTCGACTAACTATATAGAAGGACAATTTTTTTTATGTCGAATGAAATTGAAAACATAATTCAAGAAAATTTAAACTCACCAGCAAAAGTTTCCAGCGACGGGGTCTCCGTCGAGCAGCATCCGCTCTCTGAGCAGATTGCGGCAGATAAATATCTGGCAAGTAAAACTGCGGCGCAGCGTAAAGGTCTGGGCATTAAGTTTTCAAAGTTATCTCCATCAGGAACGGTTTAGTAATGTGGTTTTTCGGCAAAAATAAAAAGCAAAAGGTTTATCATCCTGCAGGACGAATCCTGCAGGCAAGGTTCGATGCTGCCCAGACCACCGCTGATAATCAGCGGCATTGGGCTAATGCTGATTCGCTTTCTGCTGATGGCGCTGCAAATATTGATGTTCGCAAGACACTTCGCAACCGCTCTCGCTATGAAGTTGCAAATAACAGCTACGCCAAAGGAATAATTTCTACTCTGGCAAATGATGTAGTTGGAACAGGCCCAAGACTTCAGATGTTAACTGATGACGATCATGGCAACAGGATCATCGAAACAGAGTTTATGAACTGGGCTTCTCAAATCCGCCTTGCCCAAAAACTTCGCACTATGCGAATGGCGAGAGCCGCTGATGGTGAGGCATTTGGAATCCTGTCAATAAATCGTAATTTAAACTCGCCTGTAAAACTTGACCTTCGACTCGTTGAAGCTGATCAGGTAACCACACCCTGGTCGAAATATTTTAATCAGCAATCACAAGTTGATGGTATTGAATTTGATGAATTCGGCAATCCTGCCAATTATTTCGTTCTCAAAAATCATCCGGGTTCGATGTCTCTTGCTTTTGAGCAGGATTATAACACTGTCGATTCCGGCTCTATGGTTCATTGGTTCAGGGCTGAAAGACCCGGCCAGAGCCGCGGGATTCCGGAAATCACACCAGCACTGCCATTATTTGCACAGCTTAGAAGATATACACTTGCTGTTATTGCCGCAGCGGAAACAGCCGCAGATTTTGCAGCGGTTTTATATACGGATAGCCCGGCAAATGGCGAGGCTGCTAATTTAGAGCCGATGGATGTAGTTCAGCTTGAAAAAAGAATGGCAACAACGCTTCCTGATGGTTGGAAGCTGGGTCAGATAGAAGCGCATCAGCCAACGACTACATACGGAGAATTTAAAAACCAGATTCTAAATGAGATCGCTCGGTGTCTGAATATGCCATTTAATATAGCGGCGTGTAATTCATCGGGCTACAACTATGCCTCTGGCCGGCTTGATCATCAGACATATTACAAAAGTATCCGGGTGGATCAGGCTGACATGGCGATGGTTGTACTCGATCGCATTTTGCAGGCATGGCTCGATGAAGCGATTCTAATCTCTGACTACCTGCCGCTTAATTGGCGAACAATCCGCCGTTTCCCCCATCAGTGGTTTTGGGATGGCACTGAGCATGTCGATCCAGCCAAAGAGGCAAAAGCTCAGGAAATGAGGCTTTCCAATCACACAACAACCTTGGCGGATGAATATGCAAAGCAAGGCAAGGACTGGGAAGTCGAACTTTACCAGCGGGCGCGAGAAAAAAAGCTAATGAATGAACTGGGTATATCGCCAGAAAAAATATCTACTTCAATTACGGAGAAAGACGATGAGTCAGAATAAATTAAACATCACAGCAAATTTCAGTATCGAGGCAGCAGCGGTACTAGCCGAAAACGAAAAACCCAAGAATAGGCGGTTCTCAATGACTGCATATACGGGTGGGCCGATGATGCTCGAAGGCTGGAAGTGTCCAGTGGTTATTGATTTGCAAGGTTTAAATAAAGGCAGTTCATCGCGGCCGATATTTATCAGCCATAACCAGGATATTGATGATTTGCTCGGCCAGACTGACCATGTGAATATTGTGGAAAACAATCTCGTAGCCGCAGGTGTGGTACTCGGCGACTCACCCAGAGTTCAACGCGTAATTGCACTGGCTGATAAAGGTTTTAACTGGCAGGCATCGATTGGCGCAAGAGCAGAGCAGATTGAATATATAAAAGCAGGTCAAAATGTTTCTGTAAACGGTAAAGAATTTACCGGACCACTGAATATCGCACGTAAATCAATGTTGGGTGAGATAAGTTTTGTAACCCTCGGCGCAGATAATAATACTTCGGCAACAATAGCCGCTAATTTTCAGGAGCAAACTATGGAAAATTTGGAAAATCAGGAAACAAACAAAAAAGAAGAAACAACCATCACCGCGGAAACTACAATTGCAGATATTCGCGCAGCGGCCGCAGCTGAAACTACTCGCATTACCGCCATCAAAAAAATCTGCTCTGGTAAGTACGATGATATCGAGGCAAAGGCAATTGCAGAAGGCTGGGACCAGCCTAAATGCGAGCTTGAGGTTTTGAGGGCGTCGAGACCCAATGTAAATATTATCACTTCGCAGAAAATCACTGCAACACCAAAGGTTTATGAAGCGGTGGCATTGATGGCTTCAGGTATTGCAGGTTCGCGATTGGAAAAATTCTATGACAATCAGACACTTGAGCAGGCGGATAAACTCCGCGGCATTGGTATCCAGGAATACTGTGAGCAGATTTGTGCAATGCAGCTTCCAAGATTTAGGCGCGATGCTTCGGCCTGGCTTTCAGCGGCATTTAGTACTGCATCGCTTCCGGGGATACTTTCCAATGTAGCAAATAAAATGTTACTCGAAGGTTATAGCTATATCGAGGATGCCTGGCGTAAAATCTGCAAGATTGCAAGCGTTAATGACTTTAAAGAGCACAGCCGCTACCGGATGACTGGTAGTTTTAAGTTCGAGCAGGTTGGCGCTGATGGGGAATTGAAACACGGTAAAATTGATGAGCAGAAGTACGGCCAGAAGGCTGATACCCATGGTATCATGTTTGCACTAACCCGCCAGATGATTATCAATGATGACTTGGCTGCATTTACAGATGTTCCAAGGCAAATTGGTATGGGAGCAGCAGAGGCTATCGCAGATGCAGTATGGGCACTGCTTTTATCCAATCCATCGAGCTTCTTTTCGGCGGCACATAAGAACTTTAAGGATGGCGCAGATACTGCATTGTCCGGTGATTCATTGACAGATGCTGAAGTTGTATTTGGCGAACAGACTAAGCCAAACGGCAAGCCGCTTGGCATTCAGCCATCAATAATTCTTGTACCGACGGCTCTTCGCGTTCCGGCTGATTTGCTGATGAAATCACCAATGCTGAATGAAACAACCACAGCAAACAAAGGTAAACCATCATCCAATCCTCATATAGGCAAATATGATGTGGTATCGAGCAGTTATTTGAGTAACTCATCATTTACGGGCTACAGCTCAAAGGCATGGTATCTGTTTGCAGATCCTAACAGGCTTCCTGCTTTGGAAGTTGCGTTCCTCAATGGAATCGATCAGCCAATAGTTGAGAAAACTGATGCTGATTTTAACACACTCGGTATTCAGTTCAGGGGCTTCATTGATTTCGGTGTTCGTGAGCAAGATTTCCGCGGCGCTGTAAAGTTCAAGGGCGAAATATAATATATCTTTTTTAAAAATAGGAGCAAAAAAAATGATTAGTTTTTATCAAAATGGAAAATCAATTGATTACACACCGGCTGCTGATGTAGCGGCCGGTACTATCGTTGCCCTCAAAGGGCTTGTCGGCATAACAAAGCTTGATATCCCGGCGAATGTAAAAGGTGCACTCGCTATTGAGGGAGTCTTTGCAGTTCCAAAAAAGAACGAAGCCTTTGCTGAAGGTCTGCCTGTCTGGTTTGACGCAAATGGCAATCCGCAGGGCGGTGTTGCCGGGACGGGTGCTGCAACACAAATCGGCGGAGATGCACAGGCAGCAGGTGATATTCTGCTCGGAAATGCAGTTGTCGTAGCAGCGGCAGCAGATCAGTTCGTTTATGTCGCTTTAAATAAATTTGACCCTCGTATTCCTACATTTACGAATGCAGCTCGAATTACTAAGGCGGCTAGTGCAAATGCAGCGGTGACAGAAACCGGCGTTTGCTACGACTGTACCGCTGATAATACAGTAATTACTTTGCCTGCAACTGCGGTCGGACTTGAATTTACGATTATGAACATGGCAGCCGATGGTGGAGCTTTGGTTGAAGTTGATTTCCAGGCAGCTGATAAAAATCTCGGCGGTTTGGGTATCGCAGCAGGCGGTGATGGCAAGAAGCTTTCAAATACCAAGCTAACGGCAAAGAAAGGTGATTTTATCACATTTACCGCTGATGGCACCGATGGCTACCGAATTAAGGCAATTCGTGGAACATGGGCACAAGAAGCGTAACAATTTAAAATGTAAAATTTGCGTTGCGATGCAAGGAATCTATTTCAATGGCAAATCTTCTTAAAACCGGTATTCAGTTTCTGGCGGATAAATTGAAAGCTCATGCCTCCGAAACTGTAATTTACAAACGGGGCGCAGATACAGTTACTATCTGCGCTACGTTTGGAAAAACAAATTACCAGATAGAAGATGATTCGGGCTTTCAGATCGGCGGACAGATTACTGATTTTTTATTTGATGCAGAAGACCTGATTATTGACGGATTATTAACGGTTCCAAAAGCTGGTGATCAGATTCAAACGGATTCGGCAATATACGAAGCTTTATTTTTACAAGATGGATGCTGGCGTTACAGTGATCCATATAGAAAAATTATTCGGCTCCATACGAAGGAAATTTAGTTATGTCTCTGTCAACTAAGATAGTTTTATCAGCAGTTCCATTTTATATGCTTGCATCCGGGGCGAATCAGGCCAATGAAGTGGTAACTATTGCTGATGAGTTCATGAAATACGGAGAACTGGGACTTTGTTTTGCACTTGTGGCATATTTAATGTACAGCAATTACTGCCTGGTTGCCTCTCTTCAAAAACTTATTAAAGAAAAAAGCTCGCAGGAGGAGCGGCTCATTAATGCAATTCAGACTTTTTGTGCGGTATGCCGGGAGCGGCCGTGTTTATTAGATGCAAATGCATTTAAGATGGATAACCCAGACAGCTTGGCTGCTATAAAGAAGGATGAAGAGTAATATGATTTTGCAATTAGCTGATAAAATTGTTGATACATTAAATGACGGTAGTTTCGTATTGCCGTTTACTGCCGTAAGGACGCTATTTCCATTCTATGAGCTGAAGGACTTATCAACTCTGCGGGTAACTGTTGTCCCTAAAAGCGTAAATATCACAACTGCAAGCCGATCAAGCAGCGAATATGACTACCAGGTAGATATCGCAATTCAAAAAGCTGTGAAAACGCCTGATGACGCAGAAATTACCGTTCTAGCTGAACTTGTCTTAGCTATTGCCAAGAATTTTCGTAATAAAGTTTATCAGGATATTGGCGCAGTGTGTTTCAAGCAATCTGTTGATCCATTATATTCAGTTGAGCATATTCAGCCGCCAAGTGTTTTTACAAGCGTTGTTACATTAAATTTTAAAGTAATTGAATAACATTATTTAGGAAAATAAAATGCCTTTACCAGTTGAAACACAGATAGAAACGCCAAATGCAGTTTATGCATCAAATATTGTTTTATCGTCAAGGATTGCAAATGGTCAATTACGAGTTTCTGCAAACATTATTCTGGCCGGTGCAATCAATACCGATGGCACTTGGGTAAAAGCAACAGGACAGCACGCAAGCATAAGAATACCGGACATAACGAACCTGCCAGCTGATTTAGTTAGTTTAGCTCCGCAAGTTGCGCCATTGTTTGATGGGCTTGTAGCGGTAATAGGAGCAATCAATTCTATCAGGAAAGCAATATAACAGTGGCAAATTGGTACGCACAACTTGTTAGCCAAAATTTCAACACCTTTCACCAGTGGAATTCTCTGGCGAATGGTACTGGCGATTGGCTTGATACTGCGGTAACTGATTACAGCGGAGATGCATTTTATTCAAATGGCAAAATCGTTCTGATTAGTACAAATTTAACTTGTGCTAAATTAGTATGTGATTGGAATTTTTTCAGATTCATTGGCACTGGTCTTGTCATACACGCAGATATTGAAAACAATACACAGTACAGCAGCTTTGATATACAGCCAAATTCCGATGTCACCATTTTCGGCGATTTAATAGCAAACGGCACTGAAAGCGGCGCAATAAGTATGTATCAAGACAATGCCACTTTAAATTTGTATGGTGACATTATAGTTACCGGTGAATATGCGATTGGTGTGCAGTTGTCGGGCCTGACTGCATTTGCAAATATCTATAATGGGACACTAATAGCCCAAGGCGATTTTGCGGCATGTGTATATAGTCCTCAATATAATGATATAGCAAGCGTGTACGTCAATAATTGTACTCTTATCGGCGGCACAACTTACAATGTAAATGCGATTCGTCTGGACGATAGTTGCTGCATTATTGAGAATTCTACTTTAATTGCAGGCGCAGGATTTTTTTGTGAAGCGATTCAATGTTTGTCATTTCCGATAGTTCTTAATGCCTGCAATCTTATAGGGTCAGAATTTTCTATGCCGGTAGCTGGGAATATAACTTACGCGCCAGAGCCGCATAATTATTATGAAATGTGGAATGGGGCTGGTATGTCAACTTTAGTTCTTATGCCTGATTCGGCAAATATTAGAAAAGGTGTTGTAAGCGGTCACACAACTGGAACTTTATCACCAGCAAGTCCATTTAGAAGGTTAAATAGGTTTGTTTGATAGTGATAAGTTAAAACTAAAAGTGAAAAACTAATGATTCGGCCTATGGCCGAGACTTATTTTACAAAAAATTTAAATTATTTTACGGTCGAATAAACAATGAATAACAATTTACGGAATAATGCAGGTTGGCAAGTTTTGCGGTCAGTTGAGGCAGTTGATAATCCAGCCCTGGCGGCAAGTACATTCGATAGTAAACCTGCATATGCCCAAGGCATTAATGCCTCTGCTATCAGAGGTTTGGAATTAATACTTGCCGGAATTGGCGATGAAAATGGCACAGTTGCTGTTCGTCTTTGGGGCGGACGCAATTCCCAATCTGGCCCGGCTCAGCTTATTGCAGATATTACATTTACACTTGGCACAATGGCCTGCAATAAAGATCCGCAAACACAGGCTGAAACCAATCTGACAAGATATGCCGATACGGCGGCGATTATTTCTTATTGGCCTACGGATATAAAGGCAGTTAATTCTGGCAACAATCTATTATGTGCGGTTAGCTTTGATGGTCTGGATATCGCATGGATCGCTGCGGAGGTAATCACGCTTACCAATGTGACACGTGCGGATGTATTTTTTGGATATTTCAGCTGATGACGAAATCGGTATCAAATTTTGGTCAGTCAATTTACAAAGTAAAAACTTTGTTCTTTGATAGTCCGGCTGTTTTAGCTTCGGTAGATTCCGCAACGCGGAAAGTTCTAAACCGAATTGGCGGTATGATAAGACTTACAGCACGAAGATCTATTAAGAAAGCACCGTCGCACAGGTCAATAAGTAAACCCGGCAAACCGCCGTTTAGCCATACCGGCTTATTGCGAAATTATATCTATTATTCGTTCGATCCTCAGTCGAGGTCAGTTGTCATTGGCCCGGCAGCATTAAATGCCAAGGGTAAAAATGTTCCGCGTACACTCGAATACAGCGGCACTGCAAAAATAAAAACAAAACAAGGCAGCAGGAATGTTCATATCGCTGCACGGCCATTTATGGCCCCGGCATTAACAGTGAATCAGCCGAAGATGGCAGCTTTATGGAAAAACAGCGTTAGAAAATAATTTTAATTATAAGGAGTTTTTACAATGTCAGCAGCAGATTTTGTATTAGGCATAAACGCTAAATTATATTACGGCACGAATGATGCTGAACTAACAGCAATGACGGAGGCATCAAATGTAAAAGATTTGACTGTTTCAGTTTCCGCGGGGGAGGCTGATATTAGCACGCGCGCAAACAGCGGTTGGCGAGCTACAGTGGCAACGCTGCGCGAATGCGAATTGTCATTCACAATGAATTGGAAACCCGGTGATGCTTTTTTCACAGCAGTTAAAACAGCCATGCTGAATAGCACAACACTGTGCCTTGCTGCATTGACAGGTGCTAAAGATGCTGAATACAGCTCTGGCCCACACGGCAATTTTGCAATCACAAAGTTTGATAGAAAAGAATCCCTCGAGGAGGCCATCACGGTCGATGTCACAGCGAAACTCGCAAAGTATATTGCATGGGTGGATGTGGCAGGTACTTAGAAATTACGTGTTTCGGTTTCGGTTGCGGTTGCGAGGCTCGTTACGTTTAACGTGTGTCGTTTTACGATACGAGCTGCGAAACCGAAGTCCATTTGACGATGTTTAGATTTAGTGAGGTTTTAAATGAAAACTTTTACAGATAACGCAGGCAGAACATGGACTCTTAGCTTGACAATTGATAGCGCAAAGCGAGTGCGTGATTTACTCGGTATAAATCTTCTGGAACCGGAGGCTGGTGATCCGCCACTGATAACAAGGCTTGGCACAGATGAATTTTTATTGTGCGATGTACTCTATTGTCTTATCAAGCCTCAGGCGGATTCATTAAATATAACAAGTGAGCAGTTTGGCCAGAGTATTGGCGGTGATGTGATACTGGCTGCTCAGACGGTCTTTTACGACGAACTGATCGATTTTTTCCAGAAACGGGGTCGAACCGACAGGGCCAAAGCGGCAGCGACTCAGCAGAAGATGATAAATCTGGCGATTGCGCAGGTGACGCAGAATCTGGCTCAAATCGACTTGGACAAAAAGCTGACGGAAATATTTGGCGCACCGTCTATACAATAGCAGGCTTTCTCGGCGTTGACCCCGCGCCGCTGACACTGCGTGAATTGTGGTGGATGAGCCAGGCAATTGAGTTTCGCGACCGCATGGAATGGAACAGGGTTTCTTCATTAATGGCTTTACTATGTAATATAAACAGCGACCCGAAAAAAGGGAAAACATTCTGCCCGGCTGATTTTAATCCATACTTCGTAAAGAATCGCAAACGTTCAAACGTTATTGAAGTCAAAGACCAGGAATCCAGAAAATTGTTTAAAGAAGCATTCGAGGGAAAATTTTAATATGGCAAATTCAGGTGCAATAAAAGCAGGCGCTGCATATGTCGAACTATTTGCAGATAGAAGTCCATTAATTCGCGGATTGCGAGCAGCAGAGATTAGCGTAAAAAAATGGGGGCAATCTGTTTCGGCAATGGGCAGGCAAATGATGGGCATTGGAACTGCGATAATGGGGCCTCTTATCGGTGCTGCAAAATATTTTTCTACATATGGCGATAATATTGCAAAAATGTCTAAGCGGACAGGTGTTGGAGTTGAATCTTTAAGTGCGCTTGGATTTGCGGCAGAACAGGAAGGAAGCAGCCTGGAAACTGTCGAAAAAGGTATCCGAAAAATGCAGCAGAGTATCCTTGACGCTAATATGGGCTTAAAAACAACGACTGATATTTTTGCAATGCTCGGTGTTAGTGCTGCGTCATTTTCCGGTTTGAAGCCGGAGGAGCAGTTCCGTCTTCTGGCCGATAGGATCAGCCAGATAGAAGATCCATCGAAACGTGCAGCGATAGCTATGAAATTACTTGGCAAAAGCGGAACGGCACTGTTGCCTATGCTTGAAAAAGGCGCAGCAGGTTTAGACGAATTGATGAATGAAGCTAAACAGCTTGGTCTTGTTTTATCAAGTGAAGATGCCATGGCTTCTGAGGAACTTAATGATGCGTTAAATCGTATGTGGCGAACAATAAAGATGTCATTTGCAAATATCGGCGCTGCAATTGCCCCGATTATTACGGATCTATCAAATAAAATTGCCATAATCGTTGGCAAAATATCTAACTGGATCAAGGAGAATAGAGGTTTGTTTCAAACAGCCCTTTTTGTCGGCGCTGGTCTGATTGCAGCAGGAGGAGCATTTGTCGTATTTGGAAATGCCATGATCTTCGCGGGCAAATCGTTTGCAATAATCAGAGGCAGCTTTACTGCTTTGAAAACAGGACTGGCGTTTTTAATGTCACCAATTGGTTTAGTTACTGCTGCTGTTGTCGCTTTGACAGGAGTGTTTTTATATTTTACAGGTTACGGCGGTCGGTTGCTTAATTGGCTTGGCGGATGTTTCAACACATTAAAACAGGATGCTACAAATGCGATAGGCGGTATTTCAGCTGCATTTGCGAAAGGTGATTTGGGTCTTGCTGCACGTATTGGCTGGCTTTTTGTAAAAACCGAATGGCTGAGAGCTAAAGAATGGATGCTTGGCTACTGGAATAGTATTAAACTTACTATTATGGAAGTCTGGTACTCGCTTGTTTATTCGCTTGCCGCTGCCTGGTTCGGCGCAGTTTATGGAATTGAAGTAGCCTGGGCCGAAACTGTCGGCTTCATTGGCCAGGTGTGGACAAGGGCTGGGGCTATTTTAAAAACCGCATGGGTCGATGCTGTAGCGTTTTTTAAAACTATATGGGTTGGTTTTAAGCAGTGGTGGGCAGATACTATTGATTGGGTTGCAAAAAAACTTATGCGGGTATGGATATGGTGGAAGAAAATCACGGATTCCAGTTTTGACGCCGCATCTGCAGAAAAACAATTAGAAGATAGTTTCACACAGGATAAACAAGAGCGACAGGTTGATGCGGATAATAAACGTTTAGAAATCGATAAAGAAGCTGATACCAGGCGCAGTGCAATTGAAAAAGAAAAAGACGATTCATTAGGAGAAATTGAGGCCCGCAGAGAAGGCAGACGCAAACAATCAAAAGCTGAATTTGATTCCGGTATGGCAGGTGCTAATCAGTACGTAGAAGACAGCTTAAAAAATGTAATAGATTCCAACACTGCAGAGAAAAAAGCTGTGGCCGATGAACTTGCCAAAACAAAAGATGAATTTAATGCAGCGATTGCAAAAGCTAAAGAGCCGGTTGAGTCCAAAGCAAAAACACTCCTACTGCCTAAAAAAGATTGGCAGGGTGAGAGTGGTCTTACAAAGGCATCTACAACCGGAACTTTTAGTGCTTTTGGTTTATCGCAGCTTGGGGCAGGCGGTGTGATGCAGAAAATTGCGGATGCAACCCTGCGCACAGCACAGGCCACTGAAGATATAGCAGATAATACATCCGGCGGCGGTGCAGAGTTTTGGGATTAGTTTATGGCTGATGAAATTACTGTAGCTGAGAGATGGTCTTTCAGGAAAACTGCAACCGGAAGCAGTAAAGGAAGCACCGTTGAATATATTATCCAGGGAACCGATGATGATATTGCTGCGTTGGATGCACTGCTGGCAGGCTGTCCTGATACATGGAACCAGGTACCTCGTTCAGGCAGAAGCGTCGAACAAATCGCCGATAAAATCTGGATAGGCACTGTAACTTACGGCTACGGCAGCAAAAACACCGATGATATTGAGTATAACTTTGATACCGGCGGCGGAACGCAAAAGATCACGCAGACTATCTCACCTCTAACAGTTAGATCATATGGAACCCAGCCGCCTGATTTTAAAGGGGCAATCAATGTTGATGATAATAGCGTTAATGGGATAGACATTATTGTACCTGTATATAATTTTAGTGAGACAAGGCAGGTAAGTCTTGATTCGATAAATGATGGTTTCAAATCTGCAATATTTACTCTTGTCAGCAAAGTTAATAATGCTGCCTGGCACGGTTTTGCGGCAGGAGAGGTTTTATTTATGGGGGCATCAGGTTCAAGGCACAGCAGAACTGGTGATGTTGAGTTAACTTACAAATTCGCTGCAAGCCCTAACAAATCAAATATAACGATAGGCTCAATATCAGGCATAGATAAAAAAGGCTGGGAATACCTTTGGGTCAGGTATGAAAAAAGTACTGACCAGAATTGCCTGATTCAAATTCCAAGGGCTGTCTATGTTCATCAGGTTTATGAATCAGGCAGTTTTACAAATTTGGGGCTGGGCGATTAATATGGTTGATACTTTCAAAAAAGTCCGTGATGGTGAGAAATTAAAGATACCTGCCCGTACATACAATGCGATGGTTGACGCTGCCGCCGATTACATCAATAGAAAAAATAACCTAACAACAGGTTCAGGTAATACGTTGCCTGCCAATATGGTCTATGTAAAAAATGAAAGCGGAGTAAATGTTGACCGTTTTTGTGTTCTTGGTATTGAAGGGATGGAGATTACAGGAACTAATCCAAGTTTTTTAAGCTCACCGGTTATATTCACGGGCGGTTTACCTCAATTGCCCAGACACAGCAACGGCAGGTTTGTAGTTACCGCAGAGCCAATTAAGACTGATGCAGTTGGCAGGGCTTATATAAGCGGGTGCGTGCCAATGATAATATACATGCCTAATGCTTACGATGATAGATATAACAGATTTGCAGAGATAAATAATAATGACCCAACAAAAATGAAAACAAGTATCAGCGCAAGTTCCACCAAAGTTATGTTCCTGGATTATTTCGGCGGCAGAATAAACAGCACACAGTATTGGGCAGTCATACAATTGGGTGCAACCGAGAACCCTATCAGGCGAGCAAGGTGTATCGAAAATGCCGGAGACACCGCAGTTATTCGCGTAAATCTTTACAGGGATAATGTCGAGCAAACATCGGGCGAGGAATCAAATATTTCAGTTTTGTGCGATTCTTACACCGGAGTGTATAAACTAAATGAGGTTATGCCAAGACTTCAAACTGGCAGCACTATTTATGTTTCACTTGTTGATACAAAATGGAGATGTATAAATCCATTTGTTCCTGTTATAAGCTGCGACTGCGATTCGGAGGAGCTGTAATGGCTTATAGTGTTCCTATTTGGAGAAGTTTTGCTCGTGGGTTCCATGTCGATAAAACAACTGGCAAGATAAAATTTGATGAATCGACTCAAAAGCCTATTGTTACATGTAAATTGCCTGACAAAATAGCCCTGACATTTTCGGGTATAATGGAAAGCGAATTTCCATGCGCATACGCGGCTGAGGAATCTTGCAGTTTTTCACTTCCTTGGGTAAATCCAAACAGAACTTTCACATTAAGCAAAATCTCGGATGTAATGGGTTTAGCTGCATATGAATGTAATGATGCAAGTTTTATGACAATGCTTGCGATGAGATACATCGGTGATGCCAGATATTTTTATATTCATTTATACCGCAGATACTTGCATGAAGGAGGATATTGTCATTGCCCGATATTTATGTGCGGGTGGGAAAGTCTTTTTCTTAGTTGGAGGTCAGATAGTTACAACCCTATAGTAGCCAACGCTTCTTTTATTGTCGGCAATATTGGTGAGGGTAGTAAAGGTGACTATTTGTGTATAAAGGATAGGCGAGCGTGGACAGATTACGGAACATGGAACGGCATAAATCTTGATAATGTGGCAGAGTGGCAAAGCGATTTCCAATATTACGGCGGAGCTAAAGTATGGGGTACAGATGGAAAAGTTTACATTGCCAAAACAGAGATTCAAACAGTAACTTCATGCGAAAACAATAAGCCTGTAACTGGTGAGTTTTGGGATGATTATTGGGGTAGTCCGAGCTTGAGTTACTCGCATGGCCGTGATATTGTTGAAGGTACGGATGGGAAAAAATATTATTGCAGAACACTTCATACAAGTGATACAGTTAATAGACCTGTTTCGGGTGGTTCGTGGGCAGGAAAATGGGGTTTAGTTAATGACTACAGCAGCAGTACGACTTATCCCAACGGAACATCGGTGCATTACGATGGCTATATTGTGCGTTCACGATATATTTACACCGGCGCTAATGTTGGACACACACCGGATGTACATAATTCGCAATGCCATTACGATTATTGGTGGGAAGTATTAGATAATCACACTTTTAAGAATTGGAGCAGTAATACGCTTTTTGCAACGGCAGGCACAAGCAGAGTATTAGGTACTGATGGCAATGGGTATAAATGTATCAAAGTCCACGCTCCATTTTCAAACAATCGGCCTGTTACGGGTGAGAATTGGGCAGAATATTGGGAACTTGAAAGCACGCCTAATGTTCCTGAAGTTGATGCAAACTGGAAAGAGTATTGGGCAAAAATAAAATGTAGTTTGCCGGTTCAAGAAGGCGTGTTTTTTACTAATCACGATGCAGAATTCAATGTAGGCGTATGGGGCAGGGTTGTTGTTTCATCAAACTTGCCTGAAGTGCAATATTGGGAAGAAGGTCGTGGATACAATGTAGGAGATATGGTTCGAGGCACTGATGGACTTGTATATGCGTGCGAAATATCGCACACTTCAGAATTTGATAATGCGCCGATAACGGGTAAGAATTGGGACGATTATTGGATTAAGGCAGAGTGTTCACAATGAGTTGTTGTGGTGGTAAAATCAAACAAGAGCTTGGAATAATTCCAAAAGTAAGAAAGATTAAAAATATTGCAGAAGGTTTTGCCAAACTTGCCGCAAGTAGGGCAGGTATCGATTTTAAGTATGCAAAAGAGAGGTTTGCAGTATGTCAATCATGTGAAAATATAACCTGGCTCAAAGATGTTGAGTTTGCTACTTGGCTAAATGAAAATAAGATTGAAGTTTTAAAAAATTTGGAGTCTTTGGAAACATTGAGCGATTTACCAATTAAGCCGCATAGAGCTTTGACGCGGAAGTATTGCTTAAAATGTAAATGTAATATTATGGCAAAAATACATAGCAAAGAGGAAAAGTGTACGGAGGAGAAATGGTGATAATAGAAATTGCTCATACACAGCATGGCAAGGCAGAGATTTTGCTAATGATGTTCAGGGTGTGCCGGATAATGTAACGGATATCGGCAGATTTATAAAAATAGAGCCGTCAGATTCATAGATTGTTATTACGATGTATAGTTTTGCACAGATTTTTTGTTTAACCACACATCCGGTCATTCATCATAAAATATTTCTTGTAAGAAAGTGGTAATTGTTGACATGAAATAGGTCGCAAGTTCTGAATCAAATTCGAATAAAGAATCGGAAATTGGTACGAGTCAATAACTCCCTTCATTTTTCCAAATATTATGTATCAATTCGTAGCGTTGTAGTTTCATGCCTGTATAAATACAGTTACTTGTAGAGAAAATATACCCTCCGCCCTGCATTCCATGCTTGAGAGCATAGCGAGCGGACTCGATTACTTCGTCATCAGTGCCAGTATCCAGCAGACCACAGTTTACATTCCCAATTAGGCAGACCTTGTTGCCAACAAGTTTTTTTACTTCTGCAATATCTACTCCGCCTTGTGGATCGAGACTGTGCAAAGCGTGTGGGTTGCATTCAACAAGACTATCAAGTATTGGCATTATGTTGCCATCGGTATGCTTAATTGTGTAAAATCCCATTTCTCGATAACCAGCAATGAGTTGTTTTAGAAAGGGTGTCACGAATTCATCAAACATCGCTGGTGAAAGAAAAGGGCTCTGATTCAGACAATAATCAGTACATAAAGCGAAACCATCGAGAACTCCAGCTTTTTTGTAAATCTGGGCTTTCTTTAAGGCTTCTTCGATCATTAGTTCGGCTTCGTCCTTAAGCTTTTGTGGATTATCGACTAAATCATTTGCGAATTGCAGCATTTGTTCGCCATCGGGAACTCCATGTGTTGCATCGCCATGGATCATTGTGAAGTAATTATTTCCTGCAATTTCTCGTATTATCTCCAGACACTTTATGATTTCAGGGATTAAATTGTTATCATTCCATCCTCCAGCTGGATGAAAAAAAATAGCCGAATGCTCATATTTTTTGGCAGTATCTATGTATGTTTTCGCTATGTCTTGACGATGCAGTTGTTTTTCCTTGTCAGACATTTGGTCCCATTGACAAAAGATGCGATGCCTTGGGTGCACTTTGCCAAAGGCTTCCATTGTTAAAAAGAATACCAGTTCAAAGTGAGGAACTCGTCCAGAAGGCTGTCCACCTTCTAAAGCTTTTATGAAATTTTCTTTTGGTGTTTTCATTTTTCTGTAACCCTTAATACAATATCGTATTGGCTAAATGGATATAGCTACTTGCTATTTAATGTTTGCCCCAAAAGGCATTTTGTCATCATTGCCTAAGAAAAACATACGGCTCTGACCATGTTTAGCTTCGATAGTAAATTCATGTTTTCCTTCACATATCTTTTGTCCTGAGAATACATCCCATACAGCAGACACGTCATTTTCTAGCATGATTTTTCGACGGCCTGAACCATCAATAAAGTGAATTCCAAAAAAATCACCATCGTAATACACGCAATCGGTCTTATCAACAAAAGATTTAATGCCAACCTGCTCAAATAATTTTCTCCAAACCAGTCCGGAATGATCAGGAGAGGCCATGAAAGTAGTGGAGTAATCTTTTTTTTGGCACATCACAAAGATTGGCTTTCCATTCTCAATAGATGTCCCTAATACTTCAACATTGGGATCGACAACATAGAAGGAAATCGGAGGGCTCAGTTTTTCGTCTCCGCCGTCGATTCCTGTGAATTCAGGACCAGTAAAAAACGTGTGCTTGCGATTAAGGTTATAGCCGAGATTCACATTTGGCATTGAGCCAAATTTCAAACCAGTCATATAGTTCATATTGTCGGTACTGAGGATATCTCCGGAATAGCCAGGAGCATACATCCAAATTATCATATGTCCATCACGGCAGAAGTTTTCATCAAGATATTGTTTAAGTTTTTTGTCTTTTTGCCATGCATTAAGCAAAACGATGCACTTATATTGTTTGGGATTGATCTTATAAATGTCATCTATTACATAGCTGTCATATGGTATACCGCATCGTCCAAGGCCATACCGGAATGAGCCAAGCATTTCTTTGATATTGTCTGCTCCCCAGTGTTCTCTGAGAAGACTTGTGCGGTCGAGCACTTTTTCATCGAAGAAAACCGCTATCGGGCTGTGCCATGAAATTGGCCGCTGGATAGCCCAGTCATAGGCTTTATGCATAGTACGAAAGTCTTTCTCGAATAAAGGGTTGTCGAACCAGCCGCCGCTCATGTCAAAATACCAGATACCAAATCTGCGAGTAATTGCATAGGCGAATTCACGAATGTTTTGAGCAACTGCATCTTCCATATTGAAAGCGGTTTTATGTCCGAAACTATCTATTGTTAGATTCGTTCGGATATCCGCCTCTTGTATCCAGAGTTGATTATGTATCGCAAGGCTAGAAACTGCTGTAACAGCACCACTTACAGAACCACCTTGTCTGTATGTATAACTGGTAGGGGATGCTAAACCATTGATATATTGGGAATTCATAACTCTTGTAAGATCGTAGTGGCCGGTAACCTGAGGATAAATAGCTAATTGAGCGAGTTCGAAATTGTAACCGTAGTAAGCAAAATTCAGACAGCGATTACTACATAGTTTATTGATATGTTCCTGAAATTCAAGTATAGCGGTGGAGACGGACTCATTTAAGCAACGATTGTAATCAATAACCTGTTGTGAGATAGCGGGATCAATGAAATATTGCTCTCCATCACGTAATTCTCTAGGAGGAACTTGTGCTGTATCGAAAGTTATAGTTTCATTTTTCCATGCTTTTTGCAACTGTTCAACATCCTTATATTTTTCTTTCAGCCAGTTGCGGAAGAAAGATATCATTGCTGGACTGTAATCAGGATATTGGTTCGTTTTGGTTGTCAAAACCCACTCTGGGCCACAGTGGCTGCTTGGCATATATGCGATTATTCGATCTGAATACCATGCTGATTCTGTGTGTTTTATGAGTGTGTTTAGGTACTGTGTGACATCGTTTCGCCATCGTTTTGAACTGGTCGAAGGCAGTATTCCATAAGCCCCGTTAATCATATTGTCGCTGAAACGGCAAACATCGTCAGGATACTTTTCCAGCCACCAACTTGGCGCGCTAATCCTAAACAAAAAGAAGAATCTCGCATTTGGATCAGCTGTTACAAGTTCCTCGATTTGACTATCAAATTGTGATAGATCGACATTATAGCTATTCTGATGCCAAGCTCTGCCAAACTCAAGCCAGATGCGATAAATATGAAAGCCGCTACGTACAGCGTTTTCGTAAGCTGCAAAATTAGCGGATGGATACTCACATGGTCCGCCAAATATGAGTGGGGTAAGAATTTTGCCGTCAGAGCAAATGCGAGGATAGCCCAGCGAGGTATCTACGGAATATTTGGTATGTTTTTTTGCGATGTCCTTAAATGCGGCTACGTTTCTGGCGGGTTTTGGAGACGGTACCTCCGTATAATATTTAATTGTTGACCATGGATTGCAGGGAGGTTGCCCAATCACTTTTGCATTTTGCCATTGTTCAGATTTAGTAGATGGCCAATCTGCCGGTTTGTTCTCAGTGACTTTCCATGAATCATCAGTTGTAATTAGCTGGAGATTGTTTTTGGAATCAGTTAGACGAATTTCAGCAAGCAGGCCTGCGTTGTAGCTCTGTGTGTTAAATCCATGGACGGTGAGGATGTTCTCGCCATCTTCCAATTGCGACAGAATATCGAAAACTTCAACTTTTGCCCAGTGTTCGCCTTGAAGTATTTGCTCGCCATTCAAAAATAGCCTAAACCTATCATCGCATGTTGCCTGAAGTATGGCGTTTTTGAGATTACTCTTATCAACGATGATTTTTTTAAAAAAATAAGCCGACTGTTGCTCCAAAGTCTGTGGCAGCCAAATCCACGATGAACTCCAATTTCCAATGCCGCTTTCAAGATAGTCAAGTTGTGCATTTTTAATTATTAATTGGCTGCCGGCAGGCAGGTTTGCATCAAATATTACCTTTCCGATATATGCCAGTTTGGGCACTTGAAAACGTGAGGTAACATTTTGTGTTTCTTTTTCAATTGCGGCTGGAATATCTTGCAATACACTGCCATCAGGGTTCAGGAGTACGACCTTACCAACACAAGATGCTCCGCCCTCTAAAAGATAGTTCAGTGTAAGGCGGTAGTAATGCTCATTGTGCATGTGTTTAAGTTCAGTCGAAACTACTGCTTTACCAGCATTGTCAGATGATGCGGTCAATGCCAGTTCTGCCTGACCTGATTTAGTTTTATCAGGACTTATATGGGTTATCGCAACATTATCGGATTGTCGAATTGTCCAATCCATTGGCAGTGTGTTATCTCCATTCAGGAGCAGGTTCCCATTGTAGAGATAGTTTGGCTTTTCGACAAACTGAAGTCCATATATTATAAAAAGTGACCCTACTGACCGAGGCGGGAAAGAAAGCATAATCTTTTTTACGGTTCCTTTCCAATTAGGGCAGGCACCAAGGTCTATGATTAATTTTTGCGGGAATGACAGCCGAGGATTCTCGATTTCTGTAAAGATGTGTTTGTCGCTGGAAATGGTAGTGTTATCTGTAAAGAAGTACAGGCTTGTTTGCAGTACTACTCCTTCATTAGAAACATATAATTCCAGATAACGGAATTTGTCAGCGTTAATATTGAGTTCAGGGGAAGTGATAGTATTATTTGTTTTCCCATTGGCCTTGCCTTGGAAATATCCATTTTTCAATTCAACAGTTTGCCAGCCATTCCAATTCCATGTTGGGTTGGGAGTAATGGTGTTTTTAAAATCGAAAGCAGTTTGTGTAGAAATGTTTGAAGCATTTATAGTTTCTTGTGCCCAAACACAGTTGCTTAAAACCATTAAAGAGATAGATACCAAACAGAATTTAATTTTGTTATTCATGCTATTTAATCCTTTTGACTACTTTTTGTTATGTAAACAGTTACAATTTTATTAAGTGGAATTGTCATGGCGAAATCTAAATACCCATATGTATCTGTATGTTTCTTAAATTTAAGATTTTTATCTATAAATATCTCATATAAAGCATTTGGCTTTAAAACGGCACTGAACCCTGATTTAACTTTGTCAAATGGCGAGATAAGTTTTGCACTAAGATTCGTAAATTTCTTATCAATATTGACTTTAGCAAGCACATCCTGTGAAAATTGCACTCTTCCAGGAGATCTTCGAGCGTGTGAAAATGAAAGCATGGTGGATGTTAGTCCGGTGAATCTTGAGTTGGATTTACCTTCACCATCAGGTAATGGAAAGGCTTCCCAGCAGCACAATGTTTTATTGTGATTTCGCTCCCAAAGATGCATTAATTTGTCAGCAAGAGCGTTGGCGAATTTCATTTCGCCATTGTTAATAAGCGCTTTCCAAATAAACCATTGAGCCGCCATCCAAATAGAACCATTCCAATAGCCGTGACGGAAGTATTCGCTTCGTGGAGGAATCGTAGTCATGCCATATTTTGTCCAAAAACCATCGTCCCGGCTGAAGAGTTTTTCCAAAATACGAGATCGCTGGATTTGAGAGACAGAATTGGACATCAATGGATAACAACTATCAATACCGTACATCGGTAACTGTCCATCGTCTCTTGTAAGCCATAAATACATACCTAATTTTTCATTCCAGCATCTTTCATTAAGAGCGTTTTCAGATTTTTGAATAAGTTTCGAAAAATATTGAATATCATCTTTTTTGGCGAGCTGATACGCTGCTAATCGCAAGATTTTTGCCAGCCGCACAGCCACAGCAGTCATTCCAGGCTGTTTTCCGATACGGCGAACTCTATCTGGGTTGGTTGGTAATGGTTTGTCATAATCCCATGTCCATACTTGTCCTTCGCACCAGATTATCGCAGGATGGTCGTCCATGCCATTTGTGTTTCGAGGTGTACTAATTAAACCATCATGTTCAGCAGAATACATCGATTCCGGCCAAAAATAAAATGCATCAGATAACTGCTTTAACTTATCATAATATTTTTGAAGTAACGTTTTATCCCGGTTTTTGGAATAAAGTTCCCACCAAGCAAAAATTGGTGTTGGTATGAAAGAGCCAACAACCGTATAGGCATCTGATCCAAGTAGTTGTGGATTAGGTAATTTTGAAAGATGATCTTCCACAAATGTTGTGTCTTTTTCCGAGGCACCAAGCATGGTCATTCCGGAATCCCACAAATAGTATTTTCCAAACTGCCGAGCTGGAATCAATATTGATGTCAACATAGCGCGGGTTTGATTTTTCGGTTTTGCATATTGCTGATTGTGCTGAATCTCCCACCAGAGATGTTCGTAGGCTAAATTTTTAGAATCCGGCATAACAAGTTTAGGCCATTTTCCAAGCTTTTCATTTTTGGCATCTTTTGTAGGAAATACATTGATTTCTAATTCTTTCTTTTCATGTGGCCCAATAATGAACGGTTTTGTTTCTATCATTAATCTCATTTTTTCTTTCGAAATGGGATTTTCAGGATTACTTGAAAGTTCAATATTATTGGGGAACCAGATATAGTTCAGTGATGAAATAACTTCTATGTTCTTAAATTTTAGCTGTTTAGTTTTAAATTCGAAATCAAAATCATCTTGATACAGTCGGACAGTTGATTGTGTGATGTTGTTAATTTTATGTTTGGGAAATGCTAAAGTCCAGATGGGTGAGAAAAAAAGGCGTAACTCCAACTCTCTTTGAACATCAGAATCATTATCTATAAGAATATTTATTTTAAGCCGGCCTTTAATTCCAGACAAAAACCTTACAAATATTCTGCAAGCTTTTCCATCAGGCAGATACAAAAAGCTCCAATAATTTTTATCAAGACGGATTTCCCAACCCAGGACTTTCATTTTCTGCCATTCATGTTCAAACCGTTCCGCGCCGAAACGGTGGTAACCCTGCCAATAGTCTAAGAGCGGATGATTGGCCCATACCGGATAATTTTGGGTTAGTCCAACCATCAATTCATAAGCTTTGCTATCTCCAAATTTTGGTATATATAGTGCATTTGCTGCATAAGCATGTGATGAGAATGGCCGCCATATATGGTTGAGTTTTTGATCTGATAACATTTGATAATTCTCCCAAAGTATCGATACTTTCCGCCAGGTTCAATCAGATTTCATAAAACAATGTCTAATACTTCCTCAAGATTCGTACAAAATCCTGAACAAAGCCCCAAAGTTCCGCTTTGTTCAATATTGCCATCGGAAATTCCTAAAGCTGCAAATCCTGCAAGGCGGATAGAAACTACGCCTGCGCCACTGTCTTCTATTCCTATTATATGCGACCTTTGCGAAAAATCTATACCGAGTCCAACACGTGCTGTTTCAGCATATAACCATGGATGGGGCTTGGGTTCCAATTCTCCAAGTGTACCAACTTGTCCTTTGCGGATAGCAAAACCTGCCGTGATAATGGCATCATAAAATTCGTTAGGATCGTCCATTTTTAGTTCTTTAAATGCAGCAACGATTTCCGGCCATGCTTTCTCATAAAGACCGCTTGTTACCAGACCAATCTTAATTTTATGGTTTTTTAACGTGTAAAGAAAATCTTTTAGCCCATCAACAGGTTTGAACGCATTAGTTTTTCCAGTACCATCAAGAATGGCCCGCATTTCATGTCTGGTAATGTCGAAGTAATATTCTCTTGCTTGTTCAACGTTTTTTTCAGGACAATACTTCTGGGTACAATATTTTAAATGCTCTGATACACTATGTCCAGACACATGGGGTAAATCACTTTGTTCAAGCTGAAAATGTGGATTACTAAGTAATTTGGCTATCGTTCTTTCTATAATCCAAATCCAGAATTCTTCACTTTTTACGCTTGTGCCGTCCAAATCCATTAGAATGGCTTTAATTGGCTTTTCAATTTTTACAGGTAGTAACGGGTACATTGCCGGATAGCCCATTTGTGATTGAACATATGCTATTATATTTGCATCATCATATTGAATGAATTGAACTTTTTTGTCATTTGTAGCATATATATTTTTTATCCCATTCATACCAGCCTTAAATCTGCCATCTGCGGCAGTATCTAATCTGGTCAATGAGTGTTCGTCAAAAATTAATTCATTCATTGGACATTGGGTTTTCATTCGAATTTTATTCCTAAAGACATTATTTTTTTTGCTTTAATGTTTATGTTAATTGAATCATCTTTGTGGTTTAAAACAGATATAGTTTGTTCAAGAGAATTTACTTCATTGGCTGATTTTACTTTCTGCCATACTTTAATAGATGTATTTATATCCTTCTTTGTATTATTATAAAATCTCAATATTACGGCATCATCTGTTTCGCTCATTTTCAAAGCGCTAAGGGAAATATCTTCATGGTTGAACTTAATGAAACTAAACTCTGGGGGTAAACCATTGATATGTTTCCTGTAGCTTTGTACTGCTTTTAATGGCAATAGATGTTCTTCGGATTTTTGATGCACTTTTCCCTGCCAAACATCGCCTTGATGGAAATAGACAGCATACTTAAACTCATGCTCGCCAATTTGCTGTGATCGTATAGAATTATAATCGACATTGCCGCAGAATTTATTTATGTTTTGGAAACATCTTAGCAGTGTAATTGCTATCGTATTTGTGGGATTGTGAAGTATTTCATACTCCAATAGTCCCAAAGTCATTACTGCTATTCCTTTAGTGCCATCATTAACATCGATAAATGATTGCATTGGTAAAGTCGTATAAGGTTTTTCTAGGTATTCATCTTCGAAATCTTTTGGTTTGACATCTCTTTCCACAATATCAAAGGGTTGGTCTACAAATACTTTTTGAGTCGATAACGTGGTAGGGAACAATACTCTGAATCTATGATCTTTCGCTAAATTGATTACTTTAGTAGAAACATCAATCACTGAGCTGTTGTATTTCAAAGTAACCTTTGAGCAGACTTCAATTCCTACTGTTTTATTATTTCTTTGCATTCTGTCTTCCGCTGCAGAAACAGAAATATTCAATACAGTTCTGATTTGGTAAGTCGCACAAAGATGATTATTTTCAAGCAATAGGATATCCGCCCTCACGTTGTCGAATACTATGCTTTGGGATGTTTTAGCTTGTGTCATAGTACCAATTTCCATGCTGTCTTCAAACAGTAAAAGTCCATTACATTGCAAGCCAGTCCTTTTATCCACCACATCTAATGTTCCGTTTTCATTTATGAAAATTCGTAAATAGTCATTTTCAAGCTGATTTTTGATCGATGATATATTCTTGGGCTTCGGTTTTTCTTTTTGTTCTGCTTGTGCATGATTTATAGCAAGAACTTTATAGCCTAAAGGAGGAATATTATTTACCGCAAGCGAGCATTTAAATCTATTAGAACATAAACGCCTTTTGCCCCATTCGGAATGTTTTATACCGATAGGTTTTAATGGTTCGATCTTATTGATAGCAAAAGCTATCTCGTTACCTGAAGCATCTTTAATTTGGAGTGTTATATTGTTCAAATCAACAAAATATTTTGGATCAGCTTCTTCTTTTGACCATAATTCAGATAAAAAGACATCTCCATGTTCATCTGACAGATTAAAAGGCATATCAATATAAAGATTTATAACGTCATTGCGTTCTGTTGCTGATGAATTATATATCGTAAGAAAAACTGTTCCATTATCTGCTTTTGGCATTTTAATCTGGCTAACGAGTTTTTTCATAGACATTTCATTAATGCCATCTGACGTTTGCTTAACTCGCAATAGTCTATTGTAAACATTGTCTATGACTTCGTCTGTTCCCTGGCCAGCTATGCTATCATGTGCATGAGAAGCTAATAGATCTTTCCACGTATTTTCTAACAATTTTTTTCCTGTATCTTTGGCAATAAAGGCACATATTGTGTCCCATGGCTCAGCATATCTTGCTAATGCCAATTCGGCTTTTCTATTAGCCACTTTAATATTATTTATCGAAGAAATGGTGGACATGTAAATAGGGAAATCTTTAAATGTTTTACGGCTTTGTTTGAATTCTCCATGCAATAAAGCCAATTTATTTGTATCCAGTGATTGACAAAAATCTTCCACAAACATCGGTAATGATGAGATTTTCAGTTTTTCGTAACCAGCGTCATTATTGATAGTTTCCACCGTCTCCGCAATGAAGTCTTTAGCTGCACCATAATCTTCGGCGTGTATTAGTATTAATGAATCACTGGAAGTATCATTTGCTAGTAATTCTTCAATTTCTTTGAATTTCTCGATTAAAAGTTTCTGATTAAACTCTTTTTTATATTCGTCTACAAAATCCATAAATCCACGTTCAATGCTATGAGGATTATTTAAGTCATTTTGAATAATCATGATTTCATCTACATTAACCCCTTTGGGGAAGAAGCTGGGAGTGATGAGATTTACTAAAAACGTTCCTCTTCCTATAGGGCCGGTTAGACGCATTCCTAAAATTTGACTTTTATCAGGGCCTTCCCATAAAAATTCAAAGTTCGATTTATCTTGCTGCAACCCTCTATAAAAAATAATATTATCAATTCCGACACTTTTAAAAATTTGAGGTAATTGTGAAATGCGTCCATAGCCTGTAGGCGAATATCCTACATTCATTCTTCGGCCATACTCATTGGCAAGTTTGTTACCAATCAACAAGTTTCTGATGATAGATTCACCAAGAATATGATTTTCTTCTAAGAGTGAGTAATAAGGGCCAATCAGTATTCGCCCTTGTTTGATCAGGGAAATAAGTCTGTCACTATTGTGTGGTTTCGCACGTAAATAATCCTCAACAATAACGACTTGGCTATCAAGATGAAAAAAGCGAAAATCAGGATTGGCATCCATATATTCAAGTAAGTTATCCATCATTTCTATTAGCAAAGATTGTGAGTATTCAAATGAATAAAGCCACTCGCGATCCCAGTGAGTGCCAAGTATTAAGTGAATATTATGTGGGTTTAGTTTTTTTTCGTACAAAGTTAAATCCTTTATCATTACATAAATCAGGCAAATATCAAAGGCATAGCGACTTATAATTTGCTGCCGCTATGCCTAAGTTAAACACTTTCATAAAAAACAATCAACAGGTTTTATATTAAGGCTTAATCGCAATGCTCATCATACCTTTAGTCGCTGATGTCGCAAGCGTAACAGCAGTGTTGCCGTAAGCACCAGATGTTACCTTAATACCCGTCGCTATGCCAAGACCCCCGCCATTGCCTGAGTTCCGACTACAATCGACACGCTCCGTAAGACTTGTCAGGTTTGCATTTGTCCAACTCGAGAACCTGTTATTATCATAGTTGGAATCAGGCAGACTTGTAGCTACGGCCAATACCACAAGAGTATTGGCAACCGTCGTAGTCGTTCCAGGAATTGAGCCGCTTGTATCCGATGTGGATTCAACAACACCGGCTGTAACATCGCATGGATTACCAGATGTTGTAGCGCCTTGAATAGCTATAATCCTTCCAATCTGATGATCGCCTGAATCAGATGTTGTTGGTGCACCTTGAGTGCCATTATATCTTGACCAGAAAGCCGTAAGCCTTGTGCCGGTAGTTCCCTGCGGCGAATTTGTAACTTGAGTCCACGTTCCACCATTTTGATTGGCTATCGAAATAGCCTGATTATACGTTTCAACGAAAAGTAGCAAAATATCATTTGTTGCAATGCCAGCCGGAAGTGCAGGCGTGATTCCTACCGTGTTGTGTGCGGCTGCTCCCGCGGCGACAAATGTTGGTGGATTTGGAGGAATTGTAGTAAAACTCCAGACTGCGCCTGTTGTAGTTTTGCCATTGCCAACCTCATCAATACGCCAATAATAGATTGTATTTGCATTAAGTGTGCCGGAGGCATAGCTTGTGCCGGCCTGGTTGCCCTTGAACTCAGCAGAGTAACGGGCGGCATTGGTAACACTTGTCTGATTTGTTCCAAAATAAACATCATGTGAAACGGTGTTGTTTCCAGATGCCCAAGTTAGAGTTGGCGTTAAGGCAACTCCTGTTGCGCTGTTAGAAGGATTTGGACTAATAGCCAGTCCGGGATCTGAAGCCTGTATCCTGTATTTAAAGACATCCGACTGGGTTGTCAGCAGGAGGTTGTTGCTGTTTATTGAGTAGGTAATACTGTTCGGCAGTGAATTTCCAAACTGATCGAAGCCTGTAACGCCTGTAATGCTCGTATATCCCTTTAGAGTTACTTGTTCGGTAGCGATAAATGGAGTCGGTGTTAACCAAGTATAAGTGGCATCATTGGTGACGGCATAGCTTCTTGCCGCGGTTATCTTTGGGAAGCTTGTACTTGTCCCGCGGCCATTGCAATAAATATACATCGGTCCTTCGCTGTAATCGACTCTGTGGCCGCTTACAAGAGAGGAATATTCGAGCATATCTGCCGGTCTATACGCGACATATCCGTTCGGGTCTAATGTGTAAGATGTTCCGCCGAGTGAGACATTCCAGTTGGAAGTGCTATTACGATTTACATAAACCTCAAGACCACTTTGGTATTGAGTATATACTTTGCCGCAGATCCAGTTGTTTCTGACTGCCCATTCGGTGCTCACCAGTGTTTCAGTATTATCGGGATACTGAATGAGAGTCGGTAACGACATCCAATAGTATGTCTGTAACTGGCGCATCATATAATATGATTTGAGAATAGGCTCATAAAGACTGGAACTAATTTTTTTAGCCTGCTTCATTGTCAGATCGCCTTCGATGCCGGTGCTGGATAAGTATCCCATGTTGCCAAAAACGATCTGTGTCGCGAGCCGCCAATCCAAACCTTTGTCATATGGCTGAATTAGATCTACTCCATTATCATTTTCCAGCGGCTGCATTTTCAATAGCTTAAAATCGACCAACAAATTCGGGTCATCAAAGGGATGATTGTTCTGGGAATATGCGGTGTCGCAAAGTCCGGCCCACAAATACTGAACCGTGCCTTCCGACCATGTTAAGCCGTAAGAATCTCGCTGATTAAGCAGTACTTTGCCGATAGCATTAAATGTTGCCGATATTTGTCCGGCTCCGGAGACCCTTGCGTCGTAGTCAATCAATCCCCCCCATGGGGCTGTGTTGGTCATCTCATCGCTATAAACGGCATCGAACCCGAATTTAGTTACGAGCCCATCGTCCCAATTTGCGGCCTTTGTAGACGCTATGCTTGGTTTGAGCATAAATGTAGAACCACATGCGGTAAGCCAGTCAGAATTGTGATCACCTCGATCAAGAGCGACAAGGTCATTTGAAAACTCTTTGCTAAGCGGATGAATAATTCTATAATCTGTATATACTCCGAACTTGTAGCCTAATGTTTGAAGTTCATCCACCAGCCGTATCACGGCATCGTCTCCGCCAAATGGCAATCCCGCATCAGTTGTAAGAGAAAAACCATTCATGTTTGCCACTGGGGTTTTAAACATATCTGGAGTAAAATGAATAAGCATGTCATTTACTCCATAAGCCTTGAGAAGTTGCCATAAAGCAATTTCATAGTCAATATCCAGCGGGTCCAATAAGCAGAAATCGCGGCAGACATAAAGAAGATTAGATGTCGTGCTGCCATTTGGCGAAGGCGGATTTGGTATATTCGGCAGTACTTCAGCAATCTTGTCTGATACGGTTATGAGTAATCGCTCTCTGATCGGGTTTAAGGTGCCGTCTGTTTTGGGATATCCGTAGTACGCCTTATTGCTTACCATCACCGTACCAGTGCCATCGCGAGGGCTGCTATCGAACATAAAGCGAGACGCGAGAGTCTCGTACCAATCTAGCATAGCAGTAAAGAACAGACCGCCAGTCATCATTAAAATCTGTGGGCGTTCTGCCTGACGATTTTCCCAAAACGGCATTGGGAATAGCTTATAATCCGCTGATGTAGACGTACGGCCTATTCTAAATTCGGTTATAACATTTTTGTCAGGATTTCTTGCTCTTATGACTAGAGTTTTGCCTTTTATCTGGAACGTAAGGTCGTATTGTATAGTTTGGCCGTTTTTGGTCAATTGCCACCATGTGTAAAGATAATTATCTCCTGATACAAGTGTAGAAGAAAGTAATTGTGGAGTTCCGGGGGAATCGGGAGTAAAACTTTCACCACCGACGTTCGCAACAATACCGCCGTTGATTGTAGGATAAAAAGTGTACACGTCATTATAGTTTCCAGTTATATCGTTTAGCGTACCTGTCGCTGCATGGTAAGTGTAGGTAACATTACAGTCACTGCCGACATACTTGAAATTCCATGTGTTGCTGTCAACCACTTGTACCGAATTGGTATATGAGGTGCCCGCGTTTATAGACGGCAATATGGTATCCGTCGTGGTCGGGAACGAAAGTGTACCCAAGGATGGATTGGCAGGCGAGGTTGTATCTGTATAAAAACTTATCGCATCCCAATACAGAACGTCACTACCGTTTGTTAGATTATCAAAAGCTATGGACACCAGCTTTACAGGAAATGTTTTACCTGCAGGTATTTTACCATGGAACATCGTCCACCATGGATTACCGAGATAATTTGAAACATTACCAACCATGGTTACTGTAAATGGGCTGCCTCCACTTGTAAGGTTCATCGATATTGTGGGCGACCCATAACTGGGGCCGTAAACCCAGATGTCTATATTATCACCGGACGAAATAGATATTCCCGGTGATGGTGGAGTCAAGGTTATATTGCTATCCGAAGTAGGCACTGTTATAGCAAGCTTGGCAACAGTGCTTCGCCATAATTGCAAATCTGAACTGTTTGTTAAAGTGCCGGTTGCACTTTTCGTACCGGAAACTGTCCATCCCGTGAAATTACTCTGGTTTGCGGCAGTTACTTGAGGCGTATGAGCTTCTGCTTTGCCGGTCAGCAGCTCAATCGGTTTTGTCTGCCACGGTGCTGTATATGTTATGCTTAGTTTTGGTCCTATGTTGCTGGCATAAAGTGAGTCGTAGAATTGAGCATAAGCATTTGGATCATTGCCAAGGTATTTCAGCAGAAAGCCGCCATTGGAATTAGGATTATTAATCCAATCTTTAATTACATGGGCAGGAATGTTTACATCAACAGTGGATGGATATACTTTATTATGGTCATAGAAGAATATTCCAAGGCTTTGTATATTATAATCTGTAACAGGAGTGTTTAATCCATAGCTGCCAGCCCAAGGCGTAGATGTTGTCTGATTTTTGTTTCTCCATGTTGCCGTGGATTGATCCCAATCTGCATTTGCGGCTAAAACTTTATAAATGCCAATAGGGAAATTTACATCAATAGTAGGAGTATCATTATAAAAGAGGGTTAATTTAGCAGAACTTATATTGATGTCATTTATATCACTGAGAGAGCGAACATCGAACTTTATCAATGATTTGATGTCATAATCATTATATGAACCTATCCATAGCCGAGTGGAGTCATTGCAGTTTACTGTCGGATACATTTCATGTATGTATACATCTTCCATGCCACTTTGAGAATCGAAGGTAATAGTTTCGGTATTAATAAGTGGCGTATAAGTAACGAGCAGGTTTGGGCCATAGTAGCTGCTTCCACATTCCGAGCTATTGAAATGTGCAATATCCCTATCGGGCAGGATTGTGCATTTAATAAGTAATCCTGCATTTGTACTTTTTGTCCAAGTTTCAATTAATGAAACAGGTAAGTCGATGTCAATAAAGCCAACATCAGTTATAAGATTACAATCAAATGCGTAAAGAGGATCGGTGACATAATCTGTTGCGGATGTACCCAACCCTGCACTACCAACCCAAGAGTAAGAGCCTGCATAATCATTACCAGAATTTCCAAGTTGTTCTTTATATGCCCAAGTTGCGGTAGTTTCAAGCCAATCGGTATCTGCGGTGCAGATTTCGTAAATGCCTATATTTACTATTCCTTGATCATAAGCTGGATTACCACCTGCCACGTATAACCTTAATTGAAGTGAATCAACGCTCTTGTATTTACCAATCAAACCTGAAACATTGAAGTGAAGGATAATTTTTTGTTCGCCATAACCTGATAAGTTGCCGCATTGCAGGTATCTGTAATCTCCCCAGATGTCGTGTTGGCCACCAACATAACCATCTATAAAGGTATCCTCAATTCCAGTATTGGCATTAAAAGTGGCGATTTCAGCTAACGACGAGCAAACAAAAACAAAGATGAGCAGGCAAGAGGCATTTAAGATTTTTGAGTTTTTCATGTTTTACCTCCTTAAAAGATAGAATATAGTCTCTTATTGGTTTAAAAATGCGAATCCTAATCCAAAAAGTTGTAAATTTAATTCATTTTTTTAAATTATTATTGAAACAAAGTAAAAGTTTAAAGAAAACATATTTACTTCATTTAAAACATTAGAATGATTTGATATTATTATTATAATCAGTATGTAAGATTATTAAATTTACTTGTCCTATAATAACAAAATACACATCGTTTAAGATTCTTGGTTGTGTATACAATCAAAGAAAGTAGTAAACATAGTATTGGTAATTAATAGGTCTTTATTATTTAATAAGCAATTTATTTCTATGCTTAGTATAGGAAGTAAATATATCAAGTAGGAAAGGTGTTGTCAAAAGAAAAAATTGTTTAGCATTAAATTATTTGCTTGACATTTTTGTGTGAATTAAATAAAATTCTTTTATGAGGTAAATAATGACGAACGTAACAGCAGTATTGCAGAAAAAAATTAGAACCGACTACGTAGTTGGCGTAAAGAAAGGGCAAAAGTTGCCAACAGTTAAGGAACTGGCTTCTCGTTATAATGTTAGTTCGCCGACAGTCGGCAAGGCAATAGAAATTCTTGCTGCTGAGGGGGCGGTTACTAAAAGACGTGGTAGTGGCATATATGTTGAGGAACTCCCACCTGTGAATACTCAAATAAAGGGCATTAAAGAGAAGAGAATTGGTTTTGTTGCAAGTGTTCTTCATGATCACATTTCTTTTCAACTCCTTGAGGGCATTGAAAAAGTGGTCAGGGAAAAAGGTGCTATTTTAGAGTTAGCCAAAAGTGAATGGAATATTGAAGAAGAAAAATCGCAGATTTTATCAATGAAAAACAGAGGCTGTGAGGGTGTGGTACTTTTCCCAAATACCCAGCGGCCACAAGGAGCAGAGGATTATCTTGCAAGGGAGTTGTTGGATTTTAATATAGTGGTAGTCGATTTATATAAGCCAGATATGAAACGTCCGCACATTATTTTTGATAATGTAACAGCTACATACCAATTGACCAAAAGTTTAATACAATCTGGTCGAAAGAAAATCGCGATGCTTAAGGCCGGAACGAATTATATCAGCAGATCTGTACAAGACAGGGTGATAGGGTATAAAAAAGCATTTGCCGAAGCAGGAAAAAGCGATTTAGAGTATGTTTTGTCTTTCGATGATATCAATGATACTGGTATGCAGAATTTCTTTAATGCTCTTACGAAGCTTGTTTCTTCTGAAATTAATGCTGATGCGATCATATTACCTTATGATAATTATGTCCCGTTAGCTATAAGATTTTTGCGGGCAAAAGGCTATAAAGTCCCTGAAGATGTAATACTGATAGGCTTTGATAATGCTGCAAATGGTCGAACTGAGGACTGGCCCACAACAAATCCAGATTTTAAATTTATGGGAGAACGAGCCGCCGAATTGATATTTGACAGGCTGGATGGCAAATCGGAAGGCTCTATAGAAATTGTATTGCCTGTTCCTGTACTGTATGCGCCTAGTATTAGCGAATTTCACTCTGATGTTCGTGCGGTTATTGATAAGGCAGTCAGTTATAATCCGACTGGAATAAAAAACAATCACAGTTTAAATAAATAACAACTGTGATATTTTCTGATAGTTTTATATTTAATGATAGAAAGCTTGAATCCATAAACTTGTTGTTTAAGGATTATATATGTTTGAAGTTTTTTTTCTGGAGGAAGTAAAATGAAGAAAGTTAATGGTTTGAGTGTTTGTGTTTTTATTGTCTCTTTGCTGGTCATGGCAATGTTTGCTAATGCTGGCGTTTATGACTATTCTGGCGCAGGGGCGCTGGGGGTATGGTCGGGAGACAACAATGGTCATTATATGTGGGAAAAAGTTGAATCTCATACTGGCGGTGGTAGCCAATTAACAAGGATGCTGGGGCACGATAAGATGTTTTGGTCAGGCTGTCCAATCTTCAATACTACATGGGGTTATGCAGACCCGGATCCAGATAATTATTACTATTATCTTCCCGAAGGACAGCATGAGGTTGTGGGTGCGATGTGGACAGCCCCAGAAGGCGAAGTAATCACTAAAATCGAATTTGCATATTCCGGTACTTTTGGTGGAGGTGGTCACGAGGGACATTCTTTTCCACAATTTAGTATCTATGCCGGTGCTACATCGCCAAATACGCTTTCATATATGTCCAATCTGGAATACTCATCATGGACATTGGTTCCATTTGAACTTACGTTTGATGTGGCCGAAGGCATAAAGTCAATTCAAGTAAATGTTTGGGAATTATTTGCTGGGGATCGTATGGATGATTGTTTGGGTGCAGCATTTGAGAACATAAAAGTAACAACAGCTATTCCAGAACCGACTACAATGACACTTTTGGCTATTAGCCTCTTTAGCTTTATTTCAAGACGAAAAGTATAAGATTTAATATGTAATTAGGCTGGGCTCTTATGAGCCCAGCTATTTGTAAAGTATCTCGATTTACGACTGGTGTAAGGGTATGGTTTTATTGTAGTTTTTATATTTCTTCTTAATTATTTGGAGAATTGCAAAATGGAAAAACATCTAAAGATTAAAATATACATGGGTCATTTCATTATTTTTTTAGCTATGACATATGCCGGTGCTGCCGTGTATGATTACGTCGGTGGCTCTCCTGGCTTGGGAGTATGGTCGGGAGATTTAGGTGGTTCTTGGCCGGGGTATTATGAACCTGGTCATTATGAATGGCAGCCTATAGAATATCACTCAACAAATCCTAAACTCATGCGGATGTTGGGACACGATGCAATGCTTTGGGTTGTTTCACCTCTTAGACAACCAGGTGGTTATGCTGATCCAAATGTAAATAGCCCCGATTATTTTATTCCTGAAGGCGAGCATTATTATACCGGAGCCAGATGGTTTGCGCCGGAAGGCGAGGTAATTACAAAAATTGAATTTGGTTATGAGGGTTATATTGGTTATGGTGATATGCCTCAATTCAGTATATTTGCAGGAACAGTGGATGTCCCAGATACATTGTATTATATGTCCTCTCTAAGTTATGCTTCTTATGATGTTACGCCATTTGCATACGAGTTTAGCCCAAATAATAATTTGAAATGCATTGAGATTCGTTGCTGGGATGCTTATCCAGGTGACAATATTCCAGATGAAATTTTTTGTGCAATTGAAAATATAAAAGTAACTACTGATGCCGAACCCGCACCTTTTATATTGACTTGTGAACAAATCTGGGAGGCGGGGCAGGGAATGCCTGGTGATCTTAACAAAGATTGTATTATTGATTTTCTTGATTTTGCGGAGTTTGCCGAACAATATATGATGAGCAATAATCCGTAATAAGGATGAGTTGTTATAAAAATTTATAGAGATGCATGTTTTCTTTGGAAGGGTAAATTATGAAACTTAAATACATAAATGCATTGCTTATAATTGGCATGATTATTTTTTCGGCAATAGCACAATTAGGTTTTGCTGGTACAGGCACAGCCTCATTCAATCCCATGTATGATACACTTATTTCAAGTCAGACTAATCACAATACTGGAGAAGATTGCTTTTGGATGTATATTCAGGTAGGCGGAAATAGTGAATATTCAGATGAGCAAAGAAGTATTCTTTATTTTGATGTTTCAAGTCTGGCAGGTATTCAAAATAGAGTGATTACTTCAGCGAAGTTACGTTTATTCAGAGCCGGTACATATACTAGCGTATATTCAGGCGGTACTATTAATGTTGGTGTACATAAAATACTTGCCGCAAATGCTGGGTGGGTAGAATGGGACGTATGCTGGGCTTACAAAAGTCAATCAGGTGAAGAACCAGATTGGACGGGTTCACTCCCTTGGGCTGGAAGTGCAGGTTTGAGCACGCCTGGTGTTGATTATGCGGCAGAACCTTTGACTACATTCGAATATAATACAGGTTCTGATACGGGATATATAGACATAACTCTCCCACCTTCGGTTATTGAAGAATGGATAACTCAAACAAACGCCGGGGTTCTTCTCAAGTGTGATCCTGTTCCTGATTTAGATTTAGGACTATTCAAAAGCAATGAATGGGGGGCAGATTTTCCTACATTGGTTGTGGATTATGTAACATTAGAAGATTGTGATGATATATGGCAGGCTGGACTGGGTATGAAAGGAGATATCAATAAAGATTGTTCTGTGAACCTGAAAGATCTTGATGTTCTTTCTGATACATGGTTAAACTGCAATGATCCAAGGGAATGCGGTCCTTGTCCTGATCTGCCGTCAGAAGGAGTAAGTATGTATTTTGCATCAGCAGCTCCTGCAACTGTCACAATAAATGGTGATTTAAGCGAATGGCCTGTATTTGATTACAGTCCAACAAATTGGTGTGGTTCTAAATGGATTAAAATAGATAAGGAATATTATGACTTTCCAATGAACTATAGCAATGCTTATATGTGCTTGATGTACAGTGCGACAGATGATGTAATTTATGCAGCCGTTATTGTTGATGATAGTGATCCTGTGTATTGGAACACAAGCTCTCCTTACGACTGGGACGCTCAAGATAATATCGAAGTGTTTATTCAGGGTGATTATTACAATCGTATACCAACAAATCCTTTGTTTACTTGGAGTAATGCTCAACATGTGTCTGTTGGTTTGGGAAACGATCTAGCCACTACTTGGGCTATATGGCCTACAGGTGTTCCTTTCGGTGGTTATCCTATGGAAACAGGTAATCCAGGTATTGAAGCTAAAATTAATCGTACTGTAATTAGTGGCCACGATCATCTAATCTATGAGATGAAACTTATTCCATACGATAACTATGGCGGTATTAACGGAACTACCACAGTAAGAACTAATCTGCAACAAGGTTCAAAAATAGGATTTGATATAACTTTAAGCGTCAAGAGCAGTGGTTCATTTGGAATGATATGCCCAAATGCACAGATAGGCAAGGCTGAAAATGTAGTTCGATATTCTCAATTAATTTGTGAATAAATAAATTGTAGCATGTTATGCGGGCAGACATCTTTAAACTGCCCGCATAACTCTTATGAAGTTGAGATGATATAATTTTATTTTGGGATAAAATATGAAAAATAGAACGAAGGATAAAGGATTTACACTGGTTGAGCTTTTAGTTGTTATATCTATCATTGCTTTATTGTTGTCTATTCTTATACCATCATTAAATAGGGCTCGCAAACAAAGCCAGAAAATTGTTTGTGGGACACGTATGAAGCAAACCGGCATTTCGCAGATTGCCTGGAGTATGGATCATGGCGGCTATGCTACGCCCCTTTTCGAGAAGTGGGAAAATTATATCGGTGGAGGTGCACCAGGAAGCGATACAGGTCTTCTCTGGACAGAGATGTTGATAAAAGGTAAATATGCAATGGATATGAATTTCTTCAGATGCCCAATTGGTAATCCTAATCAAAGGACCATTGAAAACAAGAAAATTCCTTTAAACCATCAAACTATGTTTACATATGCCCTTTGTCGAGGTCTAAGTACCTGGGATCCATGGAGAATTGATACCGGCCGTTTGGTTCGAAAAGACGGACATGGTTTCGATGGTAAGGATCTCAAAAGCATGAAGACATCTGAATTTATATTAGGGGGTGATTCGGTAAATCTATATCCTCCGTATATCAGGCCATACGGGCCAGAAATGCAGTTTTACTATTTTTCACCTTTTACGGAAAATTCTTATGATAAGCTTGCTCTTAGGCACTTAAAAACAGGACAATTTCTAATGGCTGATGGGAGCGTAGCTAATAAAGACAGAACTAGTCTTCTTAATAAACATCATGTTGTAGATAGTGCAATTCATATAATAACAAATAATTAAGGAAAGGGTGTGAAGCAGTTAGTGAATTGCTGGATAACTTCTATGATGAATTTGCATTTATGTTGTTATTAAAACTGTTTTGGGTTTACTACTCTTAACAGTTTTTTGTATTTTATGTAAGATTGCTAAATGAAAGATTTAATTTATGCATATTTTTAAATTAAGGGAAAATTATTTTGTATCTTTATGCATAATAACAATATTGATGACTGCGCAGATTATTGCGCAACCAACTAATGAGATTACGCTTAATTATTTTAGCGGTATTGATGATGTATATATCAATGCTTCTTCCCAGACAATTAATTATTCAGCTTCTTCTTATATGCGTATAGGCACAACCTCTGGTAGCGAGTTGAGGCAGTTATTGCGGTTCAATATTGAAGCAATTAAGAGTCTGCAGGATGTTAATGTAACCTCTGCTGTTTTGACATTGTATTACAGCGGCGGTAATCGTACTTCAAGTCCCACAAATATCAATATAGGTCTTTATAAAGTTTTACCTGCAAATGCTGATTGGCTGGAAAACACAGCAACCTGGAATAAAAAAGTTCAGACCGAGTCTATCCCATGGGCGGGCAGTCCCGGGTTGAGCACTGCTAATGTGGATTACAATGACCAGTTATTAGCAACTATAGCACACAGACCCTCGTATGGATATGGTGATTATGTTGACATAACAATTCCAGCTTCTGTTATCGCAGGTTGGGTTGACGAACCTAATACTAATGGTGGCTTGCTGCTGACATATCTTGGCAGTGATCCTACCGGATATGCTGAATTTTATGATTCGGCGTATACAGGGAGTGCTCCAAAGCTGAAGATAACCTATACAGCACCATGGTTAGTCAAGCCGATTGAGATTATTACAGGGAAAATTGAGCGGCATGTTCCTCATATTACCGCTGAAAATCAGAATCTCGGGGCTTGGACTGTTTCTGGTACGGCAACCGGTACTGTGGCAAATAGTTCGGATGTAAAACTCTGGCGTGATACTGTAGCAAAGGTTGCTATATCATCGCCGTCGGCAGGCAGTTATTTGACTTTGACTCCTCCATCACCCATATCTATTAGTGGCACATGGGACGGCATCGATATGTGGGTTCATGGGCCTGTATCGACGTATTCGTCACCAGTATCAATAACACTTAATTTGCGGGATAATAACAACAATAATTTTACGATAAATATGATTGGTGGTGGCACAAGCTATGATGGTGGTGCATGGTGGTCCATGGCACATGGAACCCCCGCATCAGCAACAACATTTCCAGTGCGATTGGTATCAATCCAATTTTCTAATATTGCTGCAGGCACTGATGTCCTTTATTGGGATGCAATCAGGTTTTATCAGGATACAACCACGCCTGCAAATCCATCCTTGGATACGCTGCCATTTCCTACCACTCCGGACACAATTCTGCCGTCTATAAATGCTGGCACAACATATACAAATTCTGTAACATATTTAGGAGGCAAATATTATTTCTCTTACAACGGCAGCGATTGCAATACCACTTATATTTATCAACCTTTAACTGGTACATTAAGCGATTTAGATTTAGATTATAATGGTGTATTCAGCTTTTTTCCGACTACACAAGATGGTGGTATTTACGCTAATGTTAGTGGTGTAAGTTTTACTCCAGCATCATACGGAGTGGCATCTCTGCAATCATCTACATTCCAGCCCGCCAACAATTATCTTTCAACATCCTGGCGATGGAGTAAAAATGGCCAGACGTTGACATTTGATTTAACGTTTCAAATAAAAGGGAAAAGCTTGATAATTGAAGCAAAGGATGCAGACAAGAACAAGGTAACAGAGTTCAGGATAGGCCGTACGGAATCATCATCAGAATATAAGTTATTTCCAATACCGTTTTGGGAAAATCGTCAGACGGAACGACCACAGATTTTAATGGTTACCGGAGGCTTGTTTTATACAGCCATACTGGATTGGTACAATACCAATGCGTCCCGCTTTATGTTTGAAAGTGAACCTCGCAATAGCGATGGTACAGCCAGAGTCAGCTACAATGCTTATTATTATCCCAAGACAGATGGAAATCTGAACTGGCTCAATGAACGGTTATTTTTAACTGTATCAAATAAGATTTCTGAAGTTTTGCCTAATATTCCTAATCCGCCTTCCCCGAACGGAGATATTACAAAGAACCTGTTATATATTGCTCGTGATTTTAATTTTTATGATCCGCTTGATATAGATTATGAAATCAATATGTGGAAATTGTTCAAAGCATATGGAATAAATAATTTATTTATAAGATTCCATGGCAATATGTTCAAAACTCCCTTGGCAAGCCAAAACATGACTTTGACAACAAATGTGGGTTTAGAAATAGGAGGAGATTTAGCAGTTAAGAAATTAGTTTCTGAATTACGATCGCTTGGTTATTATGTGGCTCCATATACAGATTACCGAATTATTCATCCCCTTAATAACAGTTTTTCGAATGAATTGGTTGCTCTCTGGCAGGATTCTAAATGGTCGCAGGCTTGTGGTTCGGCGTTTATGCTTAAACCAAGTATTCAATGTGAAAAGGCATTGTATTGGGACAACCAGCTAAAAACTAAATTTGGATTCAATGCAGTATATAGTGATGAAACGACTAATACGGCGCCATGGGGTGGCTTAGTTGATTACGATGCACGTATAACCAGGGCCGGAATGTTGCGGTCGTCGTTTGAAGCCAATGGCAAACTATTACTTACAGAACGTGATGCATTGGGTTTGGTTTGGTCAGAAGGAACAGTTCAATACATGTGGGCAGGTCTTTGTGATACAGCATATTCTCAAACCAATCATCCCGATGATCCTAATCTACTTGTGGATTTCAAACTTCTGAAAATTCAGCCACTGGAAAATGATAACGGTGTAGATTTATTTGTACCCGCAGATAGAAGTTTGGATTGGAGACTGGCAACACAGATTCTTTATGGAGATATGGGGTATTTGTCTGATAGAGGTGCAGAAGGACCATTAACAATTGGTCAGGCAAAATATGTTGCGGATTATGAATCAATTCTCAAGTCATATTATATGATGCGACAACTTCAGGCATATTATGCCATGACTATGCCGGATCAAATCCTTTATGCAGACGATAGCGGCACACTCGTAAGTACTGAATGGGCAATTAGAAATGATTATCATCTTAATAACAAGGTGTATATTGGTTATCCTAATGGCTTAAATGTTTATGTTAACCGTAATCAAGCTACAAATTGGATTATTTCTCTTGACGGTAAAACTTATGTGCTTCCTCCGAATGGATATATTGCACAGAAAGATGCTGAATTAGTTGAATATTCAGCTTTGATAAATGATGTTAGAGTCGATTATAGCAAAGGGTTGTCTTATACTTATTGCAACGCTCGAGGAGCATTGACTGATTTTGGTAACATTGTTGGCAAACGAAGTTACGTTCTTTCGGGTGATGCCAACGACTCATGGTTGATTCCAACGCCTTATATTTCGGCTGAAAGAGTGACTTTAAAAGGTAGTTATAACAATGTCATAGTGAGAGGGTATGATAAAGACGACAAATTACTTCCGATAGCTATAAGCCATACAATTAACAATGGCAATCTTGAAATTATAACCAATTCAAATGTGTTTAAATATAGAATAAATAAATCCCCCCAAACATGTGATGATGTATGGAAATATGATATGGGGTTTAAGGCAGATATAAATAAAGATTGCATCGTAGATTTACGAGATGGCACAATTATTTTTGAAAATTGGCTTGTTGAAAACGAAAATATAAATTAATAGCAATGGAGGTGTTTTAAACGTTATGTCTATTTCTAATATACAGCTTGATTCTACACCTAAACAAAAATGTCTGAAAAAAAGGCAGTTAAAAGAAGATTTTGCAAATCCGTCAACAATATGCAGAGGAAAACCATTTTGGGCATGGAACGATTTATGTGAAGAAAAGGAATTACGAAGACAAATTCGCATATTCAAAGAAATGGGTTTTGGCGGTTTTTTTATGCACGCTCGTACAGGGTTGAAAACAAAATACCTAAGCAAAGAATGGTTTAATGCTGTCAAAGTGTGTGTAGATGAAGCTAATAAAATCGGATTAGAGGCTTGGCTTTATGATGAGGACAGATGGCCTTCCGGGACGGCTGGCGGGTTGGTGACCAAGGATCCGCAATACAGAATGAAATGTTTAAAATTTGAGAAAATAGCGGCTACTGATTTTTCGTGGGAGAAATACGGCTCATGTTCATTTGTTTTTACTGCATTATTTAGAGATACCAAACTCATCAAATATATTCCAGTTTCGCGAGAAGTCGATATAGAAAAAATCGAAGAAGTGGATTATTTTCTTGTATTTAGAATAGAAACAGTCGCTTCACTTACCCGTTATAACGGACAAGCATACACAGATACTCTGAATCCGGAAGCGGTACGCAAGTTTATTGAAATTACTCATGAAGCGTATTTGCGTGAGATAGGGAACAGTTTTGGTTCAACAGTGCTCGGAATATTTACTGACGAACCAAACTGCCGTGATGGAAATGATAAAAAAGCTGAGGCATCATGGACAGATAAGTTTCCTGAATATTTCCAAAAACATTTTGGATATGACATTACACGGAAACTTCCTGAATTGTTTTTTGATATGGCCAGCCCGTTATTCAGCAAAGCAAGGTATGATTATTATGCATGCAGGTCACAATTATTTACCGAGGCTTTTGCCAAGCAAATTGGCCAGTGGTGCAGAAATAATAATTTGTTCTTCACGGGACACGGAATAGAGGAATCTCCATTGAGTGAGCAGGCATCATCAACCGGTTCGCTTATGCAGTTTTATGCTTATATGCAGATTCCTGGCATTGATATGCTTACAGATTATCGTAGTGAATATATTACGCCCAAGCAATGTTCATCTGTTGCCAGGCAATTTGGCCGTAAATGGGTTTTATCTGAATTATATGGCTGCACAGGATGGGACACAACATTCGAAACATATAAGTACATCGGCGATTGGCAGGCAGCTCTGGGCGTTACCATGCGATGTCCTCATCTTTCCTGGTATTCCATGGCAGGTGAAGCAAAACGTGATTACCCGGCATCTATTCACTTTCATTCACCATGGTGGAAACAATTTAAAAAAATAGAAGACTATTTTGCACGAATCAATTCAATCTTATCACAAGGCCAAGCCGTATGCAATGTGGCCATGGTTAACCCCATTGAGAGTTTTTATTTTCTTTTACGGGCAGATGCTCAACGTTATGAGTCTGGTGAAGAAACTTCAAAATTTGACAAAGTATGTCGGAACATGGCATGTTGGCTGCTTAATTCTCATATCGATTTCGATTATGTAGATGAAGCACTTCTTCCAGACCAGGAAATTAAAATAGTTAAAGAAGAAGATGTTATCTTAAAAATTGGGAAAATGGAATATAGAGTTATTGTTATTCCTCCGATACTAACAATACGCAAATCAACGCTGCAAATTCTGAAAGAGTTTTCAGAGCAGGGAGGCATAGTAATTTTTGTTGGAGATGCTCCCGATTTTGTTGATGGTAGTCTTTCAGAAGAGGCCAAGATTTTTAGTCAAAATAAGTGTATTAAACCCGAGAGAGATGTTTTTATAAAATTCCTGAAATCTTCTGGGGGGAATATTTATATAGAAAATGATATGGGAGAGGAAATTGAAAAGATTTTTTATCAATTGCGAAAGGTTGATAATGATCTTGTTCTTTTTATAGTCAATATAGACCGTAACAAGGATTATAATAAAACATTTATACGTATCTGCTATCCTGCGATTAGCCAATCGCAAGTTCAATTGTGGGATGCCGTAAATAACAAAAGATATTCTGTAACGCAGGTTCGGCGTTCTGAATTTGAATTAAAATTTAAAATTGATATTTCTGCCGGCCAGTCAAGGCTTTTTCTGATTTCAAAAGTCCATGAAAATTTATCTGAATATGTTACGGTTTCCAAAACAGAAGGTTGTCAAATCAAATGTGATCAATGGGACTATTTACTGGACGATGACAATGTTCTTGTGCTTGATCGTGCAGATTGCACTGTGATGCAAAATAATCAGGAAATTATGAGTTTGGATTCTCAGGAGATTTTGCGAATAGATGATTTAGTGAGAGAAAAGTTAAACTATAGTTTGCGTACCGGGACTGAAATACAACCTTGGGCAAAAGAAAGAACGCAGAACATTGATGGTATAAGTATAAAATTAAAATACGAGTTTTTCATAGATGATCTGCCGCAATCTTTTGTTAAATTAGCAATAGAACAGCCTGCAAATTGGAAGATCAGGTTGAATGAGCACTTAATAGATATGCTTTCTGAGCTAAAAGACTGGTGGGTTGATCCTGCAATTAAAACTTTACCGATTCACGCATCATTTTTATGCGAAGGCAGAAACATGCTTACTATTGAAGGGACGTTTAATGAAGATACTGATTTAGAAGTTATCTATCTATTAGGTAATTTTGCAGTTGCGACAGATGGAATCAAATCTATGATACAGAAAATGCCGACAAAATTTAAGCTTGGCAGCGTGACAAATCAGGGGTTACCGTTTTACGGGGGTAACATTTTATATAAATCAAGTTTCTACTTTGATCCGAAGCTTTGTTCGCGATACTGGCTCGGTGTTAAGGATTTCAATGCGTCTGCGATAGAAATTTCTATAAACGGAAACCAGAGTGTTCTTTGCAGCGATTCTAAAAATAGCATAGAAATCACTGATGTGCTTAAAAAGGGTTTCAATGAGATATGTATTAACTTACTTGGTTCGAGACGTAATTCTTTCGGCCCTCTCCACATGGCAGATGAAAAGCCTGTATATGTAAGTGCAGCATCTTTTCGGCAGAATGAATATTATAAATGGCAGGAAAAATATAAGCTTGTTGAATATGGCATGTATCAATTTCCGGTCATTTATGAATATGAATCCTGATGTCTAATTAAAAAAAACAAATGTGAGGTAATTTATGAATTTCACTTTTTGGGATGGCAGTATTGTTGCAGTCTTATTTTTTATTTTGGTATGGATTGTTTACTGGACACAAAAAAGGTCAAACAGTGTTGTAGATTTTCTTGCGGCCAATAGATGCGCTGGAAGATATTTGCTAACAGTTGCCAGCGGGGCGACAGGATTAGGTGTTATTTCGATAGTTGCTTCCTGGGAACTATATTATAAGCTTGGGTTTAGCGCAATCTGGTGGCAGGCAATGCTGATACCGGCGGTTGGGATGATACTTTCAGTTTCAGGTTTTGTAACATACCGTTTTAGAGAAACACGTGCAATGACAATGGCGGAATTTTTTGAATTACGTTATAGTCGCAAATTTCGAATTTTCGCCGGAATGGTCGCATGTGGTTCCGGAGTATTGAATTATGCGATATTTCCATCTGTTGCTGCTCGTGCGTTGATTTATATAATGGGGCTGCCAATTTATACAGTACAGTTATTTGGTCTTGAAATTGATTTGACGTTAGCTGTTGTAATGGCTTGTTTACTTACTGCTGCGGTTTTAATTGCGATTGTCGGTGGTCAGGTTACTATTATGGTCACAGATTTTGTCCAGGCACAGGTTGTAAATATTGTTATATTTATAGTTATTTTTATACTCATGTTTAAGGTTGATTGGAGTCATATTATAAGCATACTTAGCGTAGCTCCAGCTGGGCAGTCAAAGTTGAATCCTTTTGACATCAAAGATTTTCATGGTTTTAATATATGGTATTTTATATTTCAGGTATCGCTAATTATTTACGGCTTTAGGGCATGGCAGGGTAGTCAGGGATATAGTTGTTCTGCAAAAAGTCCTCATGAGGCTCGTATGGCCGGCGTTCTTGTTGGCTGGCGTGAGTATATAGTTCAAATTTTTGTTGTTTTTATTCCTGTCTGTATATTTGTCGTGTTAAATGGGAAGGGACAGAATTCCGGTATTATAGGTGAGAATCTGTCGAATATTGTGAATTTGCAAATTAGAGAACAAATGACCGTTCCGCTCGGTCTTGTCCAATTATTACCGGTTGGAGTAGTTGGACTTCTGTGTGCAGCATTTATTGGTGGTACAATTGCGACAGATAACACGTATTTACATTCATGGGGTTCAATCTTAATTCAAGATATACTAATGCCTCTCAGGGGAAAACCATTCCAGCCTAAAGCTCACCTAAAACTCTTGCGTTTTTCTATTGCGGGTGTAGCGATTTTTGCGTTTTTATTTAGTTTATTTTTTACTTTAAAAGATTATATTTTTATGTACTTTGCGATAACAGGTGCTATCTATCTTGGAGGAGCGGGTGCGGTAATACTTGGAGGGCTTTACTGGAAAAGAGGGACGGTCGCAGGTGCATGGACAGCTATGGTATCAGGTTCCATATTATCTTTAATAGGTGTCCTCCTGCAGAATATTTTCTGGCCACATATTTTGCCGTCTTTGAAAGAAAAGTATTATGAAATTTTTGGGCGATTGCCTAATGAATTTCCGATTTCAGGAATGACAATGGCTTTTGCCTTTGCTCTGCTTGCGTTCTTAACTTATATCGTGGTATCGCTTTTTTCCAAGCCAGATAAGAATCTGGATTTTGATAAACTGTTCCATCGAGGCAAGTATGCAGTGGCGGAGGAGAGACCGGAAATAATTAGTTCTATCAAGTTAAAAATCTTTGATAAGTTTGGAATCAGTAAGGAATTTACCCTGACAGACAAGATAATTTGTTTTGCTTCTATTTTTCTTACATTTTTCTGGGTTATTATGTTTATTATTGGCTGTGTTATTAACAGTAGGTATAAGATTCCAATAGAAATATGGGGTAAGTGGTGGGCAATTTATTTTATAGTCAATTTTATAATTGCAGCTTTCGTTGCTGTTTGGTTTTTTTGGGGTGGGCTGCGCGACTTCAAAGAATTAATTCATTCTCTTACACATAAACGTAAAGATAATCTTGATGACGGCTATGTGATCGGGCATAAACGATTATCTGATATCGAGGACAAGGAAGAGAAAAAGTTGATAGCATCTGAGGAATTAAGCCATGACAGATAAAAGATTAAATTTTGCGGTAATTGGTTGTGGCATGCTTGCTCAATCGCAGCATATACCGAATGTAGCGCGTTCACAAAAAATGGTCTTGCATACCTGCTGCGATCTTTCTGATGAAGCATTGCAGGAATGCAAGGATAAATTTGGTGCTTTGAAAACAAGCAAAGATTTTAACGCTACAATAAATGATTCCGAAGTAGATGCTATTTGTGTTGCGACTACCGAGAAACTCCGTTTGCCCATCATTAAAGCAGCAGCAAAAGCGAACAAGCCGGTTTATTGCGAAAAACCATTGGCTCGTACTCTAAATGAAATGTATGAAATTCAAAAAATAGTTCATGAGGCCAATATACCGTTTTGTGTAGGCCATAATCGCCGCAGTTCACCAGCTATGCGACAAGCACATGCTGTTTTTAGGTCGCACATGGAAAATTCAAAACCATGCAAATGGCGTTTTGATCGTGAAGGCTCAAATAGACCAAAACTTCCTGATGATGGTAAGGCTGCCATGTCGGTTCGCATAAATGATGACTGGTATAGTTGGAAAGCGTGGGTATTCGACAAACAGCAGGCTCCTTTCGGACCGATGCTATTTGAGATGACACATTTTACTGATATTTGCAATTGGTTCCTTGCCGCCGAGCCTGTTGAAGTTGTAGCAATGGAACAGGGAATGCTCAATCATGCAGTAATTGTACGATATAAAACAGGAGAATTGGCATCACTGATTATGTGTGCGAATGGGACTTTCGGCTATCCAAAGGAGCTTTACGAAGTTTTTGGCAATGGTGGTGCTATTGTAGTTGACCACATGCTTGAGATTCGCACGGCTGGAATTGAAAGTGCTCCAAATCGTAAAATATATCCAATGCTTGCGGATCGCCATCAGAATATAGGAAAAGAAGGCGGCTTATCAGGCTGGCTCGAAAAAAAACAACAAGCCTGCAAAGAAGCCACCGCAGCAAATGACCCAATGCGTATTTTTACAGCCGAACCGGATAAGGGCCACGCACACGCATTGGAATTCTTTGTTGATGAGATACTTGGCAAAGGGCCTGTTGTTTGCGGCGTTGATGATGCTGTCATGG
>Ga0209417_1000263_pt1 | contig 137577 bp, 203 predicted proteins | sample RifGroF2_FD_184002 | JGI IMG/M metagenome (GOLD analysis project Ga0209417, IMG submission 184002) | Groundwater microbial communities from Rifle, Colorado, USA - Groundwater F2 (SPAdes) (version 2) | ecosystem: Environmental > Aquatic > Deep subsurface > Groundwater | place: Rifle, Colorado... | reverse complement strand
GGGGACCTTGCTCCCACCTGGCCCCCATTCATACTTCTTCGCGTCCCAGGCTCGTACAGCCTTGACCACGCGCATTCCGTGCTGCAGGAGTGGAGAGGCGAGTAACCCAGCGAAGGCGCCTCCTGCCTTGGTGAACCCATCGGCGATGGCTGTGATCTGCTTCCCGAGTTCGACTTCGCCCAGCGCTACCCAGTCAGTAGACTCCGCAATCTCCACGAGTTCAGCCACGGTGGCGTCTACCGTGCCCTTCGCCAACTTCGCCAGTTTCGCCACAAGCCGCTCGGTTTGCTCGTCCTGGGGGAAGATGTCATCCGCCTTCTGAATCGACGTGGTGAACCCCGCAGCGGCCATCATGACGTCGATATCAGCGATACCCGAGTTCAACCTTGCAAGGATGTCGGTGTAGTCGAGCGTGACCGCACGCTTGTAGATCGTCCCCTTGCCGTTACCCTCTACGGCGTAGGCCAGGGTAACAGCGGAATCGGGCGCAACGGCTTTCTCAGCCAGCAACTCTGCATCGACGTAGGATAGACCGGCCGCAAGACGCTCCACAGACACGACGTCACCGTCTCGCTCTGTAACCAGCACCCATCCTTGCCGGCCCACCGTTCGCCCACCCAATGCTTCCCTGGCGTCCTTCAACGTGGCGACACATCGGACAGGCGAAGCGACCAGATAATCTGCGTCAATTACCCGTGGTGCTGACTTGCTCAATCTGTGCATGCACATATCACGCCTCCTACGACCTATCGTACCGGCAGGACTTTTTTCCCGCAAACCGTAGTAAGGTGTTGAAACTTTAAAATAGCCGTTGTATACTCGTATCTGACCACTACGGAGGAGCGGATGCCGAGCGATTGGACGCCGAGTAAACACCAGCGAGCGCTGTATGATTGGATTGACAACGGCATGGGGCATGCTGTTGTGAAAGCGGTCGCAGGATCAGGGAAGACCTCAAGCATCGTCCGTGCGCTCGAGCGTATCCCGTCTCGGTGCAGCGTCCTTTTCGTCGCGTTCAACAAGGACATCGCTGACGAACTGGCGCGACGTGTCCCTGCCCATTGTCAGGCGAGAACGCTCAATTCGTTCGGCGTCAAGGCTTGGTTCTCGTGGGCCAGGTCGTACCCGGAGGTCAACAAGCACAAGACTAGTAACCTACTCCGGTCCATTCTTTCTTACGCTGAAGGTGATGCCTACGGAGCGGAGATTGAGACCTTGGTAGCACTGGCTAAGAGTCATGGTGTCGTGCCTGCCGGCGCTTCTCACTTTCAAGGGCTCATGCCCGACTGTCCCGAGACGTGGAAGTATTTCATCGAACGGTACGGGATCGCCATCAAGGCGCAGGACCGCGACCGGGCGATGATCCGTGTGAGCCAGGTATTGAAGGAGGGGATCAAGACATCCCGGTCGGTCATCGACTACGACGATCAGCTTTATATGCCCGTCATCGCCGGCGCAGATTTCCCGCAGTTCGATTTCGTCTTCGGGGATGAGGTTCAAGACTGGTCGCCTGTTCAGCGAACGATGATCAAGCGTGCGCTCAAACCTACTGGTCGCTTCATTGGAGTAGGTGACGAAAATCAGGCCATCTATGGCTTCAGGGGCGCTGCTTCAGACTCCATCGACAAGATCATTGAGGAGTTCAGAGCCACCGTTCTACCGCTCAGTGTGACATACCGCTGTCCCCGTTCGGTTGTCGCTCTGGCTCAGAAACTTGTGCCGGAGATCGAAGCGGCTGCAAACGCAGTAGAAGGTGTTGTCGAGTCGCCATCGTCATACCGAGTGAGCGACTTCACGCCTGCTGATCTCGTGGTCTGCCGCTGCACAGCGCCGCTGGTGTCACTCGCCTATCGAATCATCGGTCAAGGTGTCCCTTGTCGCGTACTTGGCAAGGACATCGGTCAGGGACTCATCACCCTGATCGACAAACTCGATGTCAGAACCATCGACGGCCCAGATGGGCTGTACATCCGCCTTGGTAAGTGGGAGGACAAGGAATCCTTGAGTTTCGCACTGGCTGACAGACCGGGGCTTGCCCAGTCCGTTCACGACAAGGCTGACTCCCTACGCGCCATTATGGACAGCCGTCATGACCTTGAGACGGCGGCCAACCTCAAGGATGCCATAAGGACGACGTTCGCCCCCGAGAACTCAAAGGCGAACGTTCTGACCCTGGCCACCATCCACAAGGCCAAGGGGCTCGATGCTGATAACGTTTGGCTGCTCAATCCCGACTTGCTGCCGGGCCGATGGGCGACACAAGACTGGGAACTCCAGCAGGAGAGAAACCTCGAGTACGTCGCATACACCCGGGCAAAGCAGGCTCTACGGCTCATCAGTGACACCGGACTGTGCGGGCAGGATGGACGCCCGCTAACGGTTAAGAAGCGGCCCAGTAAGGAACCTAAGCCGCTTACGCCGTCACAGAAGGCAAGAATCGAGAACGAGATATTCGGTGCGCTCAAGGTGGGCGCCCGACGCTGAACATGTGGAGGAAGTTGAAGTGATAGCGGAAAGCCCTTACAAAATTCTGAGAATCAAAGAAGACGAGACGCGAGACAAGGTGGATGAAGCCTGGCTCCGACTCGTCACCGATTACCACCCCGGCCGTCCAGTGGAGGACTTGGACGAATACCAGAAGGTGATGAAAGCCTATCTGGAGATCACAGATCAGACCGCCGACTACATCACCGTAGACGGCGTGTGTGACTGGGCGCCGGTTCACATTAGAAACGAGATGTGGCGTGCGGAGGACATCCGGGAGGGAAAGGATATCCAGGCAGGCTCCATCGACGTAATGAGGGAGTGGATCACAGCCCTGCCGGACTACATGCCGAATGAACGGCTCGAGAAACTCCCCGGCTTCGACGTGCGGTCCATCATCGACCGGCTGCTCATTCAGCCGGAGTTCAAGGACGCCGGACTTCCAGAAGACCCTCGGGCGTTCCGCATTCTCTGGCGGAACAGCAAGTGGGTATCCAAGGGTGCGGTGGTGTTCGGGAGCCTGAGCACGGTCAGCAAGAAGGACCGGAACCTCTGGAAGGAGGGCTACGTCCCCTTGTGGACGATGACGCTCAGCCTTCCCGCCTGGCCATCTCGTGAGGAGTGGGAGAAAGAGCGACTGGTTCATCACGAGATGGGGCACGCGGACTTCGACGTGGACGCGGCCAAGGCGAAGACTAAGGGCCACGACATGGAAGAGAACCTGGCCACCATCGCCCGGTATGGTGCCAGGGACAAGGGGCATGCCTGTGTGATCGCTCACGCCAATGCCCATCCGAGGACCATAGAACTCATCCAGGCGGCGGGATGGGCGGATGGGCAGGGACTTCTATTCAAGCCGCTCAAGCGTGACGAGCGAGGCGCCGAACGGGCGATGATGGGCAGTGCCACGATTTTGACCGGCTCGAAGTCGGTGACCCTGACCAGTAAGCAACTCGACATGGTGGACCAAGCCATCTCGGCCCGTCACCTGTAGCCTACCCACAGCGGCATGGTTCTCTGGTCACGGCAATCTGGGCCATGCCGCTGGTTTATTTTCTTGCCCGGTGTTCATCCTCGTGACACTTCGCACACAGCGCCTCAAGGTTCTCCCAGGCGTCACTCCCACCTTGTGACCGATAGATCCGATGATGAGTGTGATTCGTCCACATGTTGCAGCGCTGACAGCGAGGGAAGGCGTTTTGGAAGGCTTTTGAGTGCTGTGACCATGCCTTTTTCCAGGCGAGCCCGGCGCGTTCCGATCCATCGCCCCATGACGGATCAGGTATCCAGCGACGACAGACGAAGGAACCATCCGGCTGAGTAAGAGGGTTGTCGCAGCGATGGCCCGGGACGGAAGCGACAACATAGTCCATAGGTGTCTCGCCATGAACGCGATCCCCGAACGTCACCACAAGGTCACGTTTCTCAGGTGTAATCCACCCGAGTTTACACAGCGGACACCGCCTGCCTTTCAATGGAGTATTCTGCCGGCGGCATCCGTGAGTACGACCAGACGTTCATCGGCGTTGACCCGGTTCTTCTCCACTGGGATGGTGCCCATCGACGGGTCGGCCATTGCAACTCGTGTGACACGCCCCTTATTGCGAGGATGGACAGCGCTGTCCGTGCGCTTCCCGCCCTTGAACGTCTGGACCACCGGCTCAGGTAGCCCGAGGACCTTGTGAGCGAGCATGGCTCGAGCGGTCTCGAATGCCTGTTCGAAGCCCTGGCCACAGTCGTACAGGTACTCGAGCATGTAGGTCAGAAGATCCGCCGTTCGATCCACGAGTTGCTTCTCGGTGTAGACCGGGGGCTTACCGGTCAACTGTCCTTCCAACTGGAACGTTTCGAGCACAGCCGCCACAAGCCGCTGCTCCCCGATCTTCTGATACACTCGTGTGACCGCGTCTTCTCTATTCGGCCGTTGTCCCATGATTCTCCTTCACTTCCGTGTAGATACGGATCAATGTTTCCTCGTAGACGAGCCTGCCATCCGATAGCCGAGCACCCCGCCTGCCGTCCGGGAGTTTGAAAATCTCATCTACTGTCACAATCCGGCTCGGGTTATTCTTCGCCGCCCATGTCGTACCCGCCTTGACCTTGCAAGCCTTCTTAACCTGCTCAATCGTGACCACATCCAACTTCACCCGCTTGGAGGCGATGGCGAAGATGATCGGCTGACGGCCTCGACTGAAGGTGGCAGCGTTCCCCACCCGCTTGACGACACCCTGCTTCTCGAGCCGCCTTACACGACGGTTCATCACCTGGCGTGAGATGGGCGTGCTCCAGCGCTCGCACAACTGGCCAATGGTCTGCGGCCCGTGAAGTTTCAGCAGTTCTACGACTTGAGCGGATCGATCTTGCATGCCGCACTATAAAATAGTAGTTGAATCTTACGCCACTAATGGGTACAGTATGTAAGACCCCCTTTAATAAGTCAACAACTACTGCTGAGGCGGACATGCGGAGCGAGTACAGGCATTTGTTGCGGCCGGTGCAGATCGTGTTTGTGACGGACGAGACGCCGTCACCGTTCGTGAGCACATGGAAACTGGTGCTGATGGTCGGTCTGATTGCGATGACCGGCGTGATGTGCGGTCTGGGCCTGGTGTCGGTGCTGTGAAGGGAAACGAGTGATGGAGAAGCGTGAGATCCGCTGGCGACAGGCAAACCATCTCCCCTTGGCGATCACTCGGCTTATGCCGGGTGTCATCAACTACAAGGGTGTCCACCTCCCGCCCTCAACCGTGACACTCCCGGCTGACCTTCTCGAGCCGACACAGGAGGGGGACACCCTCCACTTCGATATCGAGACCTATCGTCGGGCGGTATCGACGCCAGAAGACACGGCTACTCATCTGCGGGAAGAGTCGGTTTGATGGTATAGGAGAAAGCGATGAAGCACCAAGGCTTAAAATGCCGCACTTGTCGGGGGCGTGGCACGGTAAAAACCCGGCGACTCTGCACGATCGTCACCGAGCGGGATTGCCCTGACTGCGAGGGCACAGGACGGGCGGACGCTGATGAGGATGCGGCGTGGCTTCCTCCAGAGTTTAGAGGCACAGAAGAGGAACTAAGGGAGACTGAGACGTGAACCACATGAAGGATCTGACCAGTGATGACTTGACGGCACTCGCCACGTTCGACCCGGAGACACCGGAAGGGCGAACGGAGTTCAACCGCCTGGCGCATGAGATGATGCGCAGGGATGGGGATGTACCGATAGAGGAGGCGATCAAGCATGTCAACGCAGGACTCATGGATGAGTCAGAGGCGCTTGACATGGTCCGCCGAGGCGCCCCTGAGTACGACGGTACTGCCACCCGATATGTCTATGAGGTAAGGCACTACCGCCGCCCGATCGCGGACCTCTGCCGTCCCGGAGCCTTCGACCCGGAACCGATCGTCAAAGCCGTAAGAGAATGGACCGGGCGTCACCTGACGTTGGCAGTCGAATACGACGGTTCTGTGTGGTCTGCAATGTTTCACACTGGGCTAACAGGCGATCCGTGTGTGTGCGAGGAAAGCCCGTTTATGGCCCACGCGGTGATAGTCGCCGCCGTTGTGGCGTGCGTTGTGTACGGACGAGATTATGCCGCCGTAACGCCCTGATAGCCTTCTTCCTCCCTCCTACTCTTATTCCCTTAAAAATAATTTGAAGCATTGTCATTTCTACTATTGACAGTAATCAAAGCCTGCCTTATATTAGGTACATAGACGCTGGCAAAAACAAATCACGGGAGAGTAGGACATGGCGACCATCATCAACATGAGCACCAGGCGACAGATGGAGACAATCTACGAGACACCCGCTGAGACGGCCAAGAAAATCCGGTCAGCGCTGAAGGTCGCATTCCCTGGTATCAAGTTCAGCGTCCGGTCGCGGTCATACTCCATGGGCTCGACTGTTGATGTCGCTTGGACGGATGGCCCGCGGACAAAGGACGTGGAGGCGGTAGCAGGGCAATTCGAGTCCACATCGTTCGACGGGATGGACGACAGTACGCACCACCACGGCTACATCCTTGACGGCGTGCGATATAGCGGCGCTGGTTACGTCTCTTGCCAGCGCGAGTATTCGTCCGAATGGGCGGCGCTCCTGCTGGCTTATGCCAATGATAACGGCTCGTTTGAGTCGTACCAGGACGAGTGGGAGCGGATGGCCTGGGCCGAACAGGACCTGACGCTCGAGTAGTTCCACACCCCGAGCCCGGCGGGCAATCCGGGCAGGGAGAGAGAGATGATGACATGCTCTTGTGGACAGTCCGACGCGCATGAGATCGCCCGGTCTCACACCTATGATGGCATCGCCGTCTGCCTGTGGTCAGATGGCATGGTGTCCGGTCTCATGGGCTTCCGATTGCGCGGTGTCCCTTCACGGCGTCCCAGGACCCCGGAAGCACGCGAGAATGCACTGACCGCCGGACATCTCCTTCTGGGTGATGCGGGCATCTACGATGCCGACGAACTGCCGGACCTGTACCGGGCTGCTGAAACCGCCGCACGGGAGGACGCACTTCCGGGCACGATGCGTGATGAGTATGCACGGATTCAGAAGCCTGCAACGCCCACGCTGATATGGGTGGTCCTGGCCACGGATCGCGACGGCAAGCCGACAGAGCGGTATGCCAAACTGCCGCGACTGTCGAAATGGCCTGGCTTGGTCATCTGGGATTTCTGTAACGGTCCCGGGAGTGCCCGGGGTCGGTATCACGTCATGCGTGAGGAGCATCCAGCGGGTTACGCGGACAAGGTCTGTTATAGGACCGGGTGTGCGTTTGCTCGGTTGACTGATCTGTGGAAGCACTTAGAGGAATCATGAGACGCAAACGCCGAAATCCTGAAGCAGAACGTGCGGAAGCGCTCCGCGAGACTGAGCGGCGGGTGAAAGAGCGGGAAGCCCTCGATCGGGAGTGGGCACCCTTCGACGCTCTGGCTGCGCGTATCTGCCTCGAGCAGACATTGCCCCTTATCGGCGTGGACGTGCCCGCATGGGGGCAGTGCGCGGAGGAGATGACGCTTGAGGGGGCAGAGCGGCGACACGAGACGATCGCCATCCTGGCGCGGTCGGGCGTCTCCGATGTGTGCCTTCGGGACCTTGTGAGCGGGTCGGACCTGTACGCCTCCGATCGGCTCACCGCGATATGGTGGGCGCGGCTCCGGATACCTCCGGTGACGGACATCAGCAATGTGGCGGACAAGGATGCCTTCGTTCGGACACTGCTTATCCGTGACCTCGATGAGATGGTGGCGGCAGGCACGATCCACTCGGATGCTCGGGCTATACTCCGGGGCACCGAGGACATCTTTCAGCACAACCGGCAGCGAGCACGGCGGGAACTGCAGGAGTTCAACGCCCGCCTTCAGTCGATGGTGGGGAAGGATGACCATGCTTGAGCACATCACCGCTTCTGTCTCCGCTCTCGAGGAGTTATGGTCACCGTTTGATCATGGGCTGTGGTGTGAGGCTATGCGCCGCGAGGATGTGGCGTTCTGCATCGCAAAGAAGTGGAGTTTGTCCCCGTCCGAAGGGGAGAATATCCCGTTCGATACTCGCTACTACCTCGCACATGCGGCACGGATTGCGTGGTTCGTCGAGAACGGATACCAAGGCAGCGTCGAGATAGATGTGCCGATCAAACGGTCACCGACATGGTATCCAGTGCGAGACGGAAACCACCGGCTTCTTGCCGCCATAATCCGTGGCGACAAGACCATCCCTGCCGTGTGGTGGGGAGGTCCGCAAGACGTACTCGAGAAGATCAGGATGCCGCCGTCATGCCCCTAATCAAGCCGCGCGGTCGCAACGGTAGACGCCCGCCAGGTCATCACACGCCCATCAAGGAAGCCGTCTCGCGTTCGGTAGGTGTATCCTTCATGACCACGGTGGAGCGCCGGGCATGGATTGACGCTGAAGTAAAGCGGCGCGGCGTTAAGTCTCTTGGAGATGTGCTGAACGAGTTGATTCAGCAGGCGATGTCAGCGAAGACTGCCCAGTGAAGGCATGGCGCGCCCACCCAGCATGACCCATTCCTTCAACACGTTCGCATCCACTTCGATCTTCTCACCATCGCCCCGCTCGAGCCTGCCCAGTGAATCCCTGAGTATGTGCTCATCGATCCCCATCAAGGTCGCCTGCTTCGTCAGACTGTTCATCTGCTCCAGCATATCGGAACGAAGATCAGACAGGAACCCCAGCACATCCTCACGAGAGACGCCGCCAGACGCCCGCTTCTGAGCGAGGAAGTCGATAGCCTTACCAACCCCTTCAGGAGACGTACCCATCGCCCCAGGCGCCCCTGTGACGCCCTTCATCTGTGCCAGGTATACTGGCAGCGGCAACTTCGACCATTCGCTATCGTATGGCGGCAGGGAGTGATTCAGAGCATCGGCGGCGATGAGCCGGGCCTCGTCCAGCGTGAGGAACCCGGCGCGCACTGCCACGTCTGCGAGCTCGATCAGTTCTCTCGAGTCCCGGTTGATGGGCGCGTTGCTTCGATAGTCCCAGTAGCGGGCACCGAAGATCGGGAGCAGGCGAATGTTGATGACGTCGTCGATATCCTTCCTCTCCGGCTCATAGGTGTGCTTCTCGACGTGATCGGCCATGACTGTGGCCGTCGCTCGATTCATGCCCATGAACTTACCCACGGACATGGGCGGGTTGCCGAAGGCGCTGTCGATCTTATCCCCTTCGTCCTTCCGGTATCGGACATAGAGCGCATCGTCGCGCTGGTACTGGGTGAGGGGGATGACGTGGATCTTTGGGATTGGCGCGTCACCGACAACGGGCGAGCCTCTACCAACACCAGACGGCGCGGCCTCGAGCGTCAGGATACCGCTGGTGCGGTTGTGGCCCTTCAACTTCGTCTTCAGGTGCTTCTCGATCTTCTCGACAGCTCCTGCTGCAAACCTCCCACCCTCTACCAGAATCATCAGGTCCGGGATCGCGTCGTTACGCAGTGTCATCAGGTTGACCTGCTCGGCCTCGATCTCTCCCAGAGCTCCCACGACAAGACCCTGCCAGCGAGGGACGCCGTAAACGTCATGCTCAGTATTGATCAGCGTGAAATGGATCATCTCAAGGGCGGGCCCGGTCTCGGTCCCCATCTTGATCGCCTTGTCCAGTTCAGCCTTCGTCTTGTACGTCTGGCCGGTGCGATTGCCGATCAGCCGTGGGTCGCCTATCTCCTTGAAGAAGATCATGCCGCCGCCGTACACATTCGGCACGGCCGGTGTGTCTCCTTCACCGATGCCCTGGACGTATCGCCGGAACGACCGGATTACCTTCACCTTGTCGTAAGAAACCGGGCTGATCTTCACGCGGTCGCTGACCTCGACGTTCATGTCCTCGGGAGACAACTTCACGGCTCGAGTCGTGCGAGCGGGAACCCACCACAGAGAAAGCGGCTCACCCCATGGATTACGATTGATGGCCAGGAAGCCGTTGCCGTAGGTCTCCAGGTCCCAGCGAAGGCGCCGGCGAATCCGGATCAGGGTCTCCTTGGGATTCGGATTGTCGAAGAACAGCCGCAACCGTGCCTGCTCGGCCGCCATCTCGAGTTTGAGCCGCTTCTTCCTGGCGTCTACCTCAGAGTCGTCGATCTCCAACTGCACTTCGGGCGGGTCTCCCCCATCCGTCCAGTGCTTCACCCGTGCCTCGTGAAGTCGCTCCATGTAGATGACGGCGCGGATCTCGTCGTCCACCTTTTCAGATGCCAGATCCACCCGTGGCATGAGCTGGTATCCGTGCGCGTCGATACCGTGATTGTACGCCTCGATGTTCTGACGGATGGATGGGGAGTTGCGAACGATGAAGCCCAGCCAGGCAAAACTGATCGCTGGCGGGATGACGCCCACACCGGAGAAGAGCGTGTTGAGCTTGTTCTCATCCACCCGAATGATGTCGGGCTCGATACGGCCCAGGTCCTGCGGCCCGCCGTCGTCACTTTTCTGGATGCTTGACTTCTGGACGCTGGCTCGAGCCGGTGCATGCCGGTCGATCCACGCGTCCCCAGTGGCGTTTCCCGCATCTTTCGCGGTGATCTCCCGATCAGCATTGTCGATCGCGTCTTCCCATCGCTCTTGCGGTTGGTCCTCTGCCCCACCCAGACTGCACACCTTGATTTCCCAGCCGCTATATCCCTGCTCTTCCATTACATCCACCTCACCTGATCGAAAACGCTCACTGGTCGCTCGTACTCCACATCCACATCATCGCTGTCTGTCGTCATCTGTAAGCCCATGCTTCGGACTCGTAGCGCCCCGTCGTCATACGTGTCATGTGATCGTACACCTTCCTCGAGCATGTCCTCGTTCATCAGGTAGTATTCGATGAGTAGGATGATGCAGTAGACGAAGGCGTCAACGAGGTCGTCATGGACACCGAACGGGAAGTCCCCCATCTCGGCCTGTAGATCTTCTGTCCCGGGAAGAAAGTAGACTCGGCACTGGTCCACGTATGGCTGAGTGCGGATGGCTCGGCTGATCTTGTCCCCACCCACCTTCTGGGGACGGAGCGGACGGAGCGGCAGCAGCGCCATCTCTTTCACGTACTGGCGCATCCATGTCTGGGCCGCCACCTCCTCCATACCGACGTGTTGGAGTTGATCGCGGATGGCCCAGTCGACAATCGCCCTGGCCGTCTTCTGGAGCCCTCCACGGAAGGCTGAAGACCTGAAGACGTAGATATTCAGATCTTCGCCCAGAGCCACCGATACATAGCCGTTACGGTCGTTCCGGCTCTTCTCTGTGAAGGCGAAGTCCCACGCTCCGACCGCCCCCGCCATCTCCACGTTTTCGATAACTTCCCATGTCGTAAACTGGAATTTCGTTGTATCCCAGATCCGATCATCGTCAGACATCGGCTGAAGCAAGTAGGCTCGAGCGAAGTGGATGCGAGGGAGGCGCGCGAAGCGTTTCTGAAGCCGTACTCGTCCCCATTGTTCAGGCCACACCGGACTGAACTCATCAGCGACCTCGCCGCGTGCTTCTGCCTGCTGCCTGGCCCACTCGCCACCCACCGGACGACTGAACAGAAACCAGCCCATCTCAGGGGCCTTGGCCTTCAACTCGCTATGGAGGTCCGCTTTGTGCCATGGCGTCCCGATCCAGACGACTTTGGCCCCGTCTGCGCATTCTCGTTCAGGTAACTCGGCCAGTTGTCCGCCTCGAGCGCGTCTGTCCGGTAGCGTGTCGGGAAGAGAGTTGAAGTCGGTCTCCTCCCCGTCGTCGTTGACTGGTGAGCCCGCTGCTTCCCCGTCGTCGTCCTCTTCGACCATCGGGAGCCAGACACCGAAGAAGGTCTCCTTTGTCGCCTCACGCATAGCCTCGGAGCGGACGGATTTGGGATTGACCACGTCATCGAATAGCAGTCGTGTGGCACGACCACCAATACCAGAGCTGTCCAGGCCGTAAGCTTCGACGCTGGCGTCCTTCGAGATGATCTTACGCTGGCAATAGATTGCGTGTTGAGTCCACCCTGCCATGTTCGCTGGCTTCAGGTGGGGGAAGACTTCATGCACTCGTGGGTTGTGCAGAATGTGCTCTGTGATCTCGCGGACACGCTTCTTGGCTTCCGCATCACTCACGCAGATGATCTTGATGAGTTCATCCGGGTTATTGCCCAGCCAGAACAACACTCTGGCCACACACTGTGTCGTCTTGCCGGTGTCTCGAGGAAGTTCGCCAAAGATGTATTCCTGGGTATCTATGGCGGACTGGAAATCGCGATGAACTTGCGACTGGCGGACCTGATGCGGGGTTCCGTCCGGGTTCTTGCGCCGGGAGTCGGAAAAGCAATACTCGACGAAGACGTTGGTGTCATGTCGCGCCTGCTTGACCTTTCTGGCCCGCGCGACTGCGCTGATCTTCTCGAGTTCCTGAAGCTTTGCTATCTTTTCCCAACGTGTTTCCATTCCGCTTTCTGCGCCGGGGCATCCGCGATCGTGCATGTGGTAAGCATCGCCCCCATGCCTACCATCAGTGAATAACTCAGAACCGACCCCCGCAAGACATTGATAGCCAGGTACAGTCCGGCAATCTTGGCATACCGCTTGATCGCCCGACTGTGACGGTGCCGGTGGATCTCGAATGCAACATCACTCGCTGTCGTCGGATCCCCGGGGTCCTGATACGCGCCCACCACGCTTGCGAGTTGATTTCTCACGACGGATCTCCTCTTTCACCTCCTGAAGCAGTCTCCTTTCCTCCATGCCCATCTGCAGGGAGTGCTCAAGGGATCTGTTCAAGAGTTCCATTGTCTTTGAGATATGCGGGGCAAACCGTGCCCAGACTGCCCGCACCCCCAGGATGATGGAGATCAGAATCACGATGTAGGGGATGTAGTTTGGACTCGAGTTTGCAAAGGTCTTGATGACCTCACCCAAGCCCACCGTGGTTCCCGGTGTCATGTCCCGTCTCCTGTCTCAACAGTATCCCAAATGCGGCGTGTTGACAAAAATCAACACGCGTCGTGAGTGCCTAACTCTATTATCCCCAGCGTGTGGGCATGCGCAAATCTGATGCCATCGGGCAGCGTTCAGGGGTCAAATGGATGAGTTTGGTAGAAGAAAAGAAAAAGGGGCGACTCTGCGATAGAATCGCCCCTTTTTGTCAACTGGGCTTGCCAGAAATGGTGGAGGCGCCGATGTACCGCCCATCGGGTCCGAAAGAACTCGACTCAAGGTGTCTACGTGCGTAGTGCTCTGATCAGTTTCGCCCTAGATCTGCAGGCACACAGTCTGCCGGGCTAGCAGGTGATATTCCCTCGTTTAGTCCTGCGCTCCACGAGGGTTTTGACTGCTGGCATTATGCCCACCTGGCCCCGCAGTCTGAACCAGGCGAACAGCCCACTAAGCGGCCTGACGGTCGTAGTCGGCGTAGTAGTCGGTGTTGTTTGCGACTATGGTTTTGAGCCTGTTTAACGAGGCGACCCACCTCTGCACGCTGCCCTGATCTACCGTTCCCCCGTCGAATCTATTTCGCCCCCGAAACTGTAAAATGGAATGCCCCCAGTAGGATTTGAACCTACGACCTGCCGGTTAAAAGCCGGCTGCTCTACCACTGAGCTATGGAAGCGTTAGACCTCTTCGACCTTGATGGAGTATTTCCACCGCTCCATCTTGTCGTCAGACTCGGTTGTGATCTCGAGATGGTCAAGACCTGCCTCTTTGCCTCTCACATCCGTGACATGGAGTGCCTTACCAGACTCGGGACTGGTCAACAGAATGGACTTGAGGAAGTCGCTTTCTTTATCCACGTCGATCTCCATGTGAATGATCCCACAGGGAATTGAACCCTGGCTTCCGCCGTGAAAGAGCGGTGTCTTGCCACTAGACTATGGGACCAAAGGTAGCGCCGTCGTGTTCAACGGCACTGAACTTCCGGACTCTTACCGGCTGCATGTGCAGGACTCGTGTAGCCAATCGAACAGGATCACATCGAGTAACTGACCTGACATCCGCGCCGACAGTACAGACGCGGCTTGCGGTGCAACGAGGGGATCTCGATGAAGACATCGCCCTCGGAATTCGTGTTGAAACAGATCCGGTGAGTGCGGGCGAATTGGTACGCGGCAGTCTCAGCGCTCACACCGCTGGTCAACACGGTTCCGGTCATTCGCTTCTTGCTGCCGGACTTGTGCTTGAACGTGGCCAGGGTCACTGAGTCAACGTCCGACTCGTCATCAACATCTTCCTCAACCGACAACTCCGGACGACTCACGAGAGACAGTGCCGACACTCGAGGCCAGTAAAGCTTCGGGCGCGCCTTGCCCGGTATCTCGCTGGTATGTTGACCATCCGCCAATATCGGCTTGACGACCTTATGGACAGCGACCTTGGCGGGCAGGACTGCTAGAGCTTCACCGGTCTTTACCTTCACATGACCGGCAGCCTGACTACTCCACTGGACCATGTCACCAAGTTGATACTGCATTTCAGCCTCCATGTTCACGTTAACGACCGCCGCTGAGAATCAAACCCAGGCTTCCGGTTGCGCGTCCCGGCGTGCGATCCAGCCACGCTGCAGCGGTGAAAGATAAGGCGGCGCTGTTCAACAAGCAGCGCCATTAAGCCCGTAGTATGGGCGCCTCATGAAAGACTCCCGGTTAACGTGCCGGGTCACGCCCTACACAGATAAGGCAGTTTCAGACACCTTACATCGGCGCTCGGATCGAACGAGCAGCTTCCCCTGTCCGTCCCCTTCGGGCTGCGCTAATACTTCAGGTTCGGGATTCCTGAAGGCATGCCCGTAAATGCCTCACGCACATGCCGAAGACTCCAAGTATTTAACGACGTGGGAGTCTTGGATGACCGTCTCTGGTGGAATCGGCCAGGATCGAACTGGCACTTGCTACACCTTGGCGCGCCGTGTAGTTGCTCTATCCGATTGAGCTACGATCCCATAACGCGGGCCTTTTCCAGCCCGCCAGGCTAACATTCAACACAAGGAGGCCAGTCCATAGTGCCTATCTGCGGTAATTTGCAGACATGCGGCCGCACGCAGCCTTAAGCCTAGTGCATGTCTCCGTTGGTCAAGCCAACGGCACTGACGAAGGGCGGAAAGCCGAGCCAGTGAGGATTCAAATGGAGTCGGCGCCATTTTGGACTAGCGGTCGTGAACTGGCGTCTTTCTCGTTTTTAAAGCATGGCACCAGACGCATAATACTTGCAGATTTTCCAGTGAATTATGTTCACGGTTATTATCGATATGATCAACGTCTAACATTGCAGAATACTTGTCGTATCCACATTGACAACATTTCTGCCCGTATTCCCGGAGTGCACGTTCCCTGTAATAACTCTTTCCGTTTTTGTATTGTCCTGGCCGTATTTCCTCAATCCCGCCAATTCTCTGAGCCAAATCCTTGCATGCTCTGGTACAAAAGTAAAAACCATGTCTTGAATTCTTTTTCTTGCCTGTTAGTTTGACGAATTGCTTTCCACATTGTGAGCATGTGAGAGTCTCGCGGCGTTGCTTCGTCTTAGCATGGCACTTTTTGCTACAAAACTTTGCACCATTAAGTATGTGCCTTGGCAAATAAAACGTTGCTCCACATTGAGCACACACCTTAGCATACAGTTTCCTGAAGTAGCCATCATAGCTATCAGATGTGATGTACTCTGACTCTTCTTGCGCCACTGAAGTACTTTTCTGCTTGAACCGCTATCCTCTGGTGCCAATCTCTGTCAGGCTATGTGCGCTCCACATACAAACGTCTTGTATACTGCAGGCCAGACGTTCCCCCACTGAACTACAGCCCCGTATGCTCGTCTTTCCCGGCTGCCTGGCTCTGTCTCGTCGAGCCTTCACGCCCGCATGGGCTCAGAGAGTGCGCCACCACTCAATCTGAGGTCGGTTGCTTTGCCCCGGAGGTTACAGGGCGCCGGTTACCATACCGCCTCCCGATGACTCATGCACAGAGAGTCGGGAGCGCTACTCTGCCGGGAGTTTCACCCGGGTGCCGAAAGAATAAAAGACTGGGCTGACGGTACTGGTTCCACTCAGGACAGCGCTGCTTCCACTCCGGATGTACAACTCAGCAGGAACGCCACTCAACTCAGTCACTGGATCAACCGCCCAGTCTTTACCAGACTGTACCATGACCCTAGATATACAGTCAACAACTATTTTAATGATTCGTCTTAAAGGTTCGGTCGACCGAACCCGAGGCAGAGCGCTCTCTTGCGGAGACGACGCGCGACATGCGAAGATTTACCACCGCTGGGAGGCGCGGTGTTGCCCTCCACCGTGACGACACAGCATGAGTTGGACATCTCGACGATACCCACATGATTGGGCTTGCCATTCCCCCGGACATCCATGAAGGCGATGTATCCGGGTTCCGGGTCGTCGACCAACCACCCGCGCTGGCGAAACGCCTCGAGGCCGATGGCGACGGAAGCAAAGCCGTTATATCCAGGGGCTTGAAGTTCAGGAAGGGGTGTGCCCGCCTCGTCAAAACACCACGAGACGAACATGCCGCACCAGGGCTGGCCATCCCAGTTCTGCCCAGCAGTCTCCCCGTACCATTCTCCGTACTTGGTACGATTTGAGCCGTCCGGAGCCTCCTGCATTCCGATCTCAGATATAGCTATTTCCAAAGGCGTGTTGCTCATACGATCTCCATCATTGAAGGGTATGAGCAAAGGATAGCCTGTAAGGGCGGGAATCACAAAATCAGGAGAGAGCGGGAATCAGGGCAGCAGCGATCGTGTGGAGTGCGACGGACAGGCGCTCGGACAGACTCGACCCAGCCGGGTGGAAGTGCCTGCTGAAGTTGTCCAGAGAGATGGTCCCCTTGACGTCGTCGTCGGTGACGACGCGCACGATGGGGCGAACGCACTGGGCAACCTCAACGACGTGAACGGACATGGCGCCATGAATCCAGGTGGAACCAACGACGGGAAGACCGGATTGAGTCAACATGATGTTTGCTCCTAGTGTGTGATGAACATTCAATGACTCAATTTATAATGTTCGTTAGCGTAGCTGTCAACTATTATTTTAATGTTTCTGTGTTTAGGTCAATAATTCCTGATCAGGACTTCGTCGACGGCTCCACGCCCGGTGCCCTTGCAGTTGACGGAACGGATGGCGCGGACGTGGGAGATCTCAAAGCCCTTGTACAACTCGAGCACGGCAGGGTGAGCGCTGTTGCATAGGAGGAAGTTGATAGAGCGCTTCGCCAGGTCTTGGCATGCTTCAGCCAGACTTGCCTGGTGATCCATTCCGAATCCATCAGCCGTGTACTGGTCGAACGAGGCGGTCACAGAGACAGGAACGTAGGGTGGGTCGAAGAAGATGAAGTCACCGGCTCGGGCCAGAGATGTACTGGAAAGGAAGTCGGCCTCGAGTATTTCAGCACCCTGGAGCGACGATGACGCGGCCAGGAGGACATCTCCACGCACCACATCAGCCGTCACCTTGGATGGATCGAAGCTGACGTTGAACTCTCCCTTCTGGTTCTCCCGGAACAGCCCGTTGAAGCATATCCGGTTCAGGAAGACGAACAGGGCCGCAAGCCTTATCGGGCTGGGTGGCGTTGAGTCGGTGAACAGCCCAAACACACCTGACCGTCTCTCGCGTACTCCACGATTGAACTCTGTACGAGCTCGCAGATAGCCCTCCAGCGTTCGCTCCTGCATGAGTCGCTCGAGTTCATCGATCACATCTTGTGGTCGGCTACGGACCATTCGATAGCAGGTGACCAGCCTATGGTTCAGGTCGGACAGATAAGCAGCTCCTTTGATCCGTCTCTCCCGGACCATGGCGAAGTAGACAGCACCTCCACCGATGAATGGCTCATGGTAGGCGTTGAACCGCTTCGGGACGAGACTCAGGATCGGCTCGAGTAGTTGGTCCTTACCACCCGCCCACCGAAGGAACGGCCGCGGCTCAAGCCCATTTTTGCCACTAACCGTAATCGCTGCTACCATGCCACCAAATCCTTGGAGGAGACTATGCGTCCCAGTGAAGTGAAGATTGAACTCGTGTCCGTTACCTGCCCTTGTGGCTTGTCCCTGGCCGAATGTGCCGAGCACCGCCCACTGTTTTTCGATCTGCTGAAGGAGCGCGTTCCTGAAGCACAGAAGAACCTGATCGGGCCGGCGCTGTTCAGTTTGTTCGTCGATCCGGTCAAAGCAGCCGGATACGTGCTTCAGGCGTTGAGCACGCTGGCTGTGTTCGGCGTCGTCTGGTATCTGATCGCGAACGATTATCGGCTGGGTGTGTCGGTAAGTCGCCGGGAGCGAAGTTCATCGTGAGCCATTCACGGCAGCCGTTTGTCCGCCCTCTGCCCTTCAGGTATTGAGTGATCTCGACATACTGCCAGCCAGTCCCCATGGTGATCGGTTCAGCCTCGCAGATGACGACTCGAGCGCCAGTAGTGGCCCAGACTCGAGCCACCCTGACGACGTCCGCCCGCGAGAAGACGTACTCTCCATAGCCCTCAGTCCCCTCGTAGGGTGGGTCAATCAGGACCAGCACACCGGGCCCGCCCCACACGGTAGGATCTACTTCCAGCGCTGAGCAATGGAGTACAGTCAGTGATGACAGTTCCGGAAGTGCTTCAATGCGCTCGATCAGATCTGGAAGACGGACGTTGCGCCGGCCTACCCCTTCACCGCGTTTCTCCCGGTATTCCCGGTTGTAGGGCGCCGTCTGATCCATGCCGTGCGTCTTCCAGCGCCGGGCGTGTCCAGTATGTGTCTGGATAAGGCCATCTCGAGCAGTGCCTGCGACACACACGGGATAAATGATTTTCCGACCGTAGCCCCAGAATTGCAGTGTGGACCAGTGGCAGACACGTCCGAGAATCCCATCTGGAACGGGCGACTTTGCAATTCTCTCCCATAGAGTAGAAGGATCGGTGTCCTGCCACGACTTGAGGCACGATACCAGTGCTGCCCTGTCGTCGTGGTTTTTTACAACCTGCCAGAACTCGCCATACGGTCCCGGTTCAACGGCCAGATAAGAGTCAGCGCCCATCCCCGGCGTAACCCGCATAGCAGGAAGAAGCGCGTCCAAGAAGTTGAACTTACTCCCCCACATCGGAATGGTGATCTTGTGGACCTCCCATCCCAACCGGAGAGTTGTGCAGAGAGAGGCCCCACAGAGTTCAATGAAGCGAGTAGGGCGTGTCATATTCCAGCACCGATCCGAAAGTCGCTGCCAACCGGCTGCCCGTCCAACTCCACATCGACACCATGACGCACCAGAAATGCCGCGAGAATCCTCCGATGGCAGAACTCGACAGGCTTTTCCCAGCAGAACAGCGTGCAGTCGTCGGGCAATTCCAGTGACATGCCGCCGAACGCATAGAGCGCATTCAACTGCGCCCAATACCGACGCGTGAACTCGTGTATTGTCATACGTCCAGACTTCGCCGCTTCAACGTCCGACCACTCAGGCGCAAGGTCCCTGCGGTGTTCGTCTACGTCGATCCATTTCGGAACGCCGTTCGAGATGGCGATCCATGGGCGAGAATACTGCTTCGCTACTGCATAGTGAGCAAGACGAATCATGGTTCACGCTCCAGTGCTAGACGCTTCGCCTTTACCTTTGCGTATGCCTTGTTATTGTTCGCCTTCAACCTGCACTTCGATGTGCAGTACACTCGACGTCCGCGCCCGTTCGATCGTGGGTCCACCACATACGATTCATTGCAGGTCGGGCATGTACGACGCTCGACGCCCCGCTCAGCCACTACCTGACTCTGCTTGTCACGATGTCGCCGTCTGGAATCGGCCTTGTGAGCCTCCCACTTGACGGAGTCCGTTTTCCTGGCTTGACACATGGTCTGATTGTGGATAGACGTAGCCAGGACCTCTCTCGGCTCTCTAGAGTGAAGCCAATACCATCGGCGAAATTGCTCTCGTCTTGCCTCTCGACGTGCCTGGACATAGACCTCGTACTGTTCATCAGCACGACCAGAGAGTGAACGGAACATGGCCTGTACTTCAAGGCTTAGATGCGGATGCCAGGCCACTATGCACCCATATCTTTGAAGCCGTATCGGTCACGAAGTTGTCTCTGGAACTCGGCCATCTCACAACTCCACGCCTTCATACCTTCCGGGTCCTCGAGCCAGACCCCGCATCCCCGCCAGAGCCAGCAAAGATGGACGGAAGGCGTCCGCACAAGTCGTGTCTTGTTCTCCACCCAGAAGCCACCGGGTGACCACATCAGAGCAGGAAAGACTGGGCGTGCGTTCGATGCTTTCCACACGTTCATCGTGTAGAAACGAGGTCGCCATTTGAACAGTCGTTTGAACATCATCACTCCCACCCGCAGACAGCCAGCGCACCAGCCGCTCTTCGTACCCACTCAGGCCATGGCGGATACGCCAATTCCCAGAGGAATACTCGCCCAAGGTATTCCTTCCCGTCGTCAAGAACCAGATCCACCCAGACATCCATCTCGATCTCACCATCCGTGTTAAGTTGCGCAGAGATGTGATCATAGAATGTCGAGCCCGACTCAAAACGATTGTGCTCGTAGATGACAACGTATCCTAGAGCGCCATGGTGCTCCAGAACGAACCCGGCCGCCCGTAGTCGGTGAAGCATGTTCTCTATCTTTGCACCACTCAACTCAGATCCTCCAGCACCAGGCCGTATGCACCCGCCTTAATTGCTTCACGTCGCGCCTCGTACACAGAGAAGTCCGAATGGTCCCGAGCATAGTAGCTAAGCTTTCGCGCCTCAAGCCACTCTTCATACCGTGCCTGACGTTCTGCCATCTCCTCTTTCGGACACGAGTAGCCTTCTGGTTCTCCCATGGCTCGAGCCACATCCGAACCGGCATTGATCTCGATCCATGTCTCAGGAGCGGTGCAGGCCCTGTCCACCATGAAGGGGCAGACGAGGCAGAAGGAATGTTGACAGTCGAAGGCCATGAGTCACCTCTCAATCGTCGTCTTCTTCGTCTTCCCACAACTCTTCGATCTGAGCGCAGACACGCTCGCGAGCAGGAATGGAAAGCCCGCCAATGTCAGACCACGGTATGGACGATGGATTCTCGATCCAGTGGTTCATAAGAGTTTCCCACATCTCCGTGTAAATCCAGGTACAGAGCAGTGTATCTCTGATCTCACGACAGACAAGGCACGTCCGGTGATAGTCTGGACTTCCACCCCATATGCCGAACACATACTCGTACTGGTCACCGGGATTGATCGTCCCGCCACACTCACCACAGCGATACTGCTTCTTGGCGCAACGGAATGAGACACGATGGACCGTAGGTGAACAGTTATCTGTGTCTACATAGATACACGCGCATGCCATGAGTCACCTCACCACAGCCATTCACGACAGTTCTGAAGGTCATCGGGCCACTCGGACATGTCGCCGCCGGCGGGGTCATTCAGGAATCGGTAGAAGCCGTTGGGCTTCCCTTTGGGCAGCGTGACGCCCTGCGCTGATATCCGGTCTGCAACACTGAACGGCTTACTCCCCACCTGCTTCAGCCGGAACCCGATGCCCAACTCCCGGCACTGGTCCCGGAGCGACCGGACCCACGACAGATCCGTGGGCCATGCCCCGCGTCCGTTCGAGCCGTCGAAGATGACAAGGTTGGGCTTTTTGAAGCCATAGCAACCTCTCGCCCACGGGAAATCCTTCGGTGTCGGTATCTCATAGCGACATACCGACAGATCTAACCCCTCCTTCGGAGTCAGGCTGACGACGCGCCACCGAGCCGGGATCTGTGCGAGGTCCTGCCATCGTCGCTCGAGCAGATCCTGCGTCGATGCACTGGCGCCGAGGATGAGGTTGGGCAGGGGCCATCGTGGATTGTCAGGGAATGTGGCTGCTATCCCATGGTTGTCGAGATGACGAAAGCAGTCCGCCAGAGGTACGCCGATTTGTGCTATCCACTCGAACCGCTCCCGGAGCACATCCGGCCACTTGGTCAGCATCAGGCACATGTGCTGAGGCGTGGCGGCGATGACTCCCATGACGGCGGCGAAGTATTCAGGCGGCGCCAGACTGATGTCACCCATGAACTGCACCGCGATCATGCGCGGATCTCGCCAGCACAAGGGTTGTTGGAGTCGTTCGGGAAGACTCAGCCATTCTCCGGTCCATGTAATCCGGTTTGCGCCGTCCGGTGCCCATGTTTCCCGGGAGCCCGGGGTGTTCTTCGCTTGCCTCGGAATCTGCCCCAGCGCCCAGCAGTTCCGACCCTGTTCGCATCCCCTGCATCCATACCCGACGTTCCATGTCTCGCCTTTGAGTACGGCGCCGGTGTCGGGGTGAGTCTGATGGTTCAAATACTCGATGCCGTGCATAGTTATGCTCCTCAGTTGCCAGTGTCGGCTTTCAGTCCGCCATCACTGCGTTTCCCGTTGCACTCGTCGCAATACCAAGCGGGTCGGAGTTGAGCGCCACCGGTCTCGTCAGATTCAAAACAGAGCCAGCCACCATCGTTTTCGGCCCACGTCTTCGAGCATCCGCCGAAGCATGAATACTTAGAAACGACGTCGACAACGGCTCCATCACGTATCGGATTCGTCCCCAGATCAAGCCGCTTCACCACCACCTCCGGACCCGCATCCATAGCGCTCGAGCCATGAGAACCACCGTCCCGATGTACGGAAGCAGGACAAGAATCGGCTGAATCTCGAGCCAGCACGGAAACAGCCCGTGTAGTAACAACAGCGACGTCATACTTCCCTCATCATCTGGTGAAATTTGGCGACTCGTTTTTTAAACAGGTCCCAGTAGTGTTTCATCTCCCAGGGAGCCAACCGGATGATCTGGGCTTCCTGGCCAGGGACGGCGATCACGATCATGCCGTGTTTGATACCACCGTATGGATGACCGTATAACCGGTTCACAGCCGCACAGTAGCCCGCCGTCTGACACCGATAGTCATCCAGGAAGCCTTCCTTCTTCACCTTGTCCGACGTCTTCCAGTCGAGCACAACTGGCACACCGCCGACAATCCCGGGCCACTCGACATGAGCAACAAGGTCGGTGCTACCGGCAAACCCGTAAGGGTGCCAGACGACGCCCTCGACAAGGTAGGGACGAATAATCATCGGGAAGACGTGTTGGATCGACTCCCAGTAGGGAGCAGCCACGTCAGCGATGACGACGGGTTGAGTTGTGAGTCTCGCCTCAGCAGCGGCATGCATCCCCGTCCCGCGATCAGTCGCCCGGTGGCTGATAAGGTTGGCTTCGAACTCGCCAACACGCTTACGCCACTCATCGAGTTTTGCTTTGTCCCGAGGAGTCTTTGTTGCGGCCAGGATGGTAGTCACGCCTGCGAACTGGTGACCATCAGGTAAGGAGTAGTAGCGGAACATGTCACGCCAGACATGTTGGCCTGAGAATGGCGTGAGGGGAGCGCCCACGGGCGGACCTTGTATCAACTCAGCTTTTTCGTTCCACCGCCCTACCTGCTTCCGCATGCACACTCCGAAAAAGACCCGTCAAGACATCACCACACAAGGAGATACTGAGAACGTCATTACGTCTTGACGGTATGTAATAGAATGTCATGCGGAATAGAAAGAGTCAACTGGTATTTTAATGAAGGGCAGGTTTAAGCGGCAGAAGCTTCGGGAATGGCTACGTGCAGATGAGCAGCGCACTTGCTGCACACATCTCCGGCCCACCAGCAAGGACTGAATCCGGCCGGCGCGTGGTCGAACGCGACACGGATATGCCGCTCCGTCTCCACGGGACTGATGTTCAACCCGGAGCAGAACTCTCTCATCTCCTCCCGGGTGTCAAACTCCATGGTGCACGGATCGTCATCCGTGCACCCGCAATGTTTACAGCAAACGTGTCCCATGTTCAATCCTCCTTGATTACTTCGGCATCCAACAGTCGTCGCAGCAGCACAACACATCTGTATTTATCGTTGCCCGGTGGCACGTCGAGTAACACACCGAGACTGGTTTTCAACTCGCCGCGCAGCCAGTCAATGAAGTCCCCGAGAGGCATTGTCGGGAGGTCCGACCGCGTGAACATCGTGTCACGCATCTGGGACACGATGTCGATAGGGGAGCCTTGAAAGGAAACACCGTCAGCAAATAAAATCTGCATTTGTCGCCTACTGGGAAAGCTGCTATACTGCTGTAAACGATTTACTATAGTAAACAAGCAAGCTGTTGAGTTCACTCTAGTCGCAGCGGACAACCCTGTCAATGTATTTTTGAGGGCGGCATGAAGTTTAAGGAAGTTCTGGCGCAACTACTTAAAGAGAAAGGGCTTTCGTCGCGTGATCTCGCCAGGTCAGTGCATATCAGCCCATCTGCACTGACGAAATATTCCCAAGGGGCAACTCCGGGACTGGATGTCGCACTCAGGATTGCCGATGCGTTGGATGTGTCACTAGACTACCTGACAACGGGAGTCGAGCCAAGGAAGAAATGCCCGGATGTTGATCATCACGCAATTATCGAGGAATTCGGTCTTGGCGAACTGGCACTACTCGCGAGTCTGGGCACGCAGGCTCCTATCTGGCAGATTACCAAGGTGCTGCTCGAGTACATTCCCCGGGCGGTCACTTTTGACGAACTACGAGCGGCACTTCCGGCGCTGAGCGAGCAGACCTTACATGCCGCACTACTGGCCATGCGGATCAAGTCCGTCGTGGTCGAGTCGAATGGTGGCTACCGCCTGGGTGACAACGTCCCCGAGTACGAAGCTCGACAGTTGGGCGACATCGGCCAGCATGTCAAGGTGGCGCTCGATGCCTTGTTTGGCCATGTAATCCCAGCTATTGAACGCCAGGACAGCACCGGGCACCTGTTGACGATGACAGCAGAGGTCCCCGACGATGTAGGGCGCGATCTGATTCATCGGCTTCGCGTTGAGACCCGACGTTACAGCAAGGCAGCAATGGCTAACCATGGCAACACAACCGTGTCGGTTGTGTTAGGACTTGCAGTAGACAAGAAAAGCGACTAGTATCTCCACTGCGGAGCTGGGCGAGTATTGCTGAGTGGGGCTGTATAAAACCCCAACTACCGAGGTCGTAATGAAAAGAATCGCTGTGTCCGTAATTCTGGCAGGATGTTTGGTTTCTCAGGAGGCTTATGCTGGTGGCATGATCATTGAGTCGATCAAGGCCGCCATTCAGCAGCACTGGCAGATGCAGAAGGGTAAGGGAGAGAAGGTTCAGAAGCAGATCCAGCCACCACAAACGCTACTAGAACAGATCGTCGATGCGCTGATGGAGAAGACCCCTCACAAGAAGTAGGCGCTCACCACACTCCGGTGGCTGTTGCGATGGCAATCACAGCAGCCACCGCTGATACAGCACCAAGGACAGTGGCAAGAACCGTCCTGGGGAGGCGCCTCACCGGGGGAACTGTACGCCCAGGAAGTGGGTTGGGAGTGCCGCGCATGGGGAGTGGGGGCGGCGGGCACAGCGCTGGTAGACAGTTGTACCGGTTGAACGTCGGTTCCAACTTCACGACGCTCGCATGTTCCTCGATTATAACGAAATCCGGCGAGTGTTTCGACTGGATGGCCACTTCGGCGCGGCCCTGAGTCCCATACCTGAGTTGAGCGTACTTATCAGCCCGTTCCTTGGAGCCGAAATCCAACGAGCGAACGTACATCGTGTCGCGATAGAGATCAAACCGCATAAGCACCTCCACGTCTGCTTCGATCTCCGTAGCCGCCCGGACAGCCCGGCCACCACATGATCAACTATGCGCGGGAGATGCACGACAGTCAAATACTATTTTAATCATTCACTAAAGTAAACAGAAGGGCAGGTATGTTGGCGAGGTTGTGAACGGTATTCTGTTGCTACTCCTGCCCCCATCTTGGCGGGGCGACCTGACCTCGAGCGGGTTGGGAGAGCATACCCAGATAGACGGCCCGCTTCACGACATTGCCAACCTGGCCTGATTTGATGCCTAAAGCGTCCGCTACCTCCGATATCGTGAGAACAGCATTGCGCTCGATTACGTATGCTACCACTCTGCCACGGGTGGGACTGTCGGTTCCAGATCGTTTCGAGATCTTGCGAACAGCACCAGTCTCGGCAATGGGCTGTCCGAGGTAAACCTCTCGAGCACTACGCAACAAGTTGGCCTTTTTAATGAGTTCTTGCCCCTCCTTGATTATCTCCTCTGCTTTTTTTCGCAACTCTTGTTCATCTGCTTCCAACTGTTCGACTACCTTGTCCTTTTGCACGATTGACCTCCTTGTGTGGATTGGGGCCAGTATATGCCCGCAGTTTTGATATTATCAAGGATTATTTAATGTATCGGCATCTGGATCGGCGGCAGCGGCTATGGAAGATGAACAGCGGAAAAGAGCAGGAGCAGCAAAATCGCAAGAAAAGACGAATCGATCAGAATCTGACGCTCCGTCCGGTGTCACACCCACTGGGCGAAGTGGAGATTGAGCCGGGCTCGCCCCGGCGTGCGCCACTCCGGTAACTCGGTTCTACCATTCCGGACGTATCTGGTGAACCGAAGACTACGGAGTGGCCGGGCTCGCCCCGGCACGGCTGGACAGTCATAATTCGGTGGCTCCCAGATCGCCAGCTCCGGGAACGCGCCCTCGAGCGCTAGAATGCCCGCCATTACGCCGCGGGTCTGGCGGGTCCACTCTCGTGCGACGGGCTCCTGGTGTGACAGGAATACGGCGACACTGACGAGTGCGACCATCAGGATGAGGAGGAAAAGCATTGACTCCCCGTTGTTTGGGTTATGGTCCCGGTCACCCGGTACAAGACAGAGCGTATCACACGTAACACTAAAATACTACTTAAAAGTATCAACGGTGCTTGATAGTCTTGCGCTGTGGACGCGCAGCGGGTTTGGCTGCCGCTGGAATGTCAACCCGGCCATTGGACGCTATCCACTCGCCAAACGCCTTTTTTGAGATGAGGATTCGATTCCCCACCTTACTGAAAACACGGTTGAATCCGTTGTGCTCAGCGTTGAACACCCACCATCGAAGTTGACTTTCCTTTTCGGGCCATGGCATGCGCTGGCACCATTCCTTCAGCGGAATCCAGTCGTCAAGGCCATTCTCCGTCTGAATGATAGGAGGCTGACGAGCGCCCTGCGAGCGCTGTACCTGCTCCAACTGCGCCTGAAGTTGAGGCGCCATCACCGCTAATTGCCCCAGTAGATCTATCAATTCGCCTATCGTCAGGTCACGCACGTTCATATTCACTCCAGCAAGGCACTGCTAGGAGTATGGACGAGGCGCAACCGGTCGTCAAGGACTTTTAAAATACTCTTTTACTTTTAAGCAGAGAATTATCTACCAACTGGGTGGAGATATTCGAGATAGCGAAATCTAATGGACAGCCAGATACCACTATGGCATGATCAAACGCAGTAGCCATTTCCTGCAGACGCTGCCGCTCATGCCGCTCTAGCACCAACAATACTCGCCCGCACCCGTAGCATTTCCCGTAGCAGTGACACCTGATTCGGGACAGTAATCAGTAGCAATACGCTAACGCGACTCACTTGTAAGCCTGCGAAAGATCGAAACAAGTGCTGTAATAGTCCAGTGTGCTTTCCCGATTCGTAATCAGCAGGTCGCCGGTTCGAATCCGGCCTTCGGCTTTCAACGAAATCAAGGGGTTGTGCCTGACTGGTGCAGCCCCTTTTTTCGTTCCGGTCGCGAATCCGTAGCAGTCGCATCGGGAGGTATCCATGGGCACTACCAAGCAGGGTAAGCGACTCCCACCGGGGATAATCGAGCGAGTCTACCCTACCGGACGGAAGGTCTACCGGGTCGAAGTCCGGATCAAGGGGTATGCACCCCAGGTGAAAACCTTCGACCGCCTCCAGGACGCTAAATACTGGCAGGACACGACCAAGGCGGTCATTAGAGAAGAGAGGCTCAGACCCGATGTTGTGGCCCAGAGTCGCACCGTGGCAGACCTGATCGACCGGTATATAGACGAGGTGCTTCCCAATAGGCCGAAGAGCGCCCGGGACACTGAGCGAGAGCTCTTCTGGTGGAAGGCGCAACTGGGAGATGTAGCGTTGCCAGATGTCGCTGCCACCATGCTTACCCAGGCTCGAGACGATCTTGCACGAGGACTGACTCCCCGCGGTCAGGTCCGGACACCTGCCACGGTCAACCGGTACCTGGCTGCACTCAGTACCGCGTTCACCGCTGCAGTCAAGGACTGGGGATGGATGGATGCCAACCCGATGGTCAAGGTCCGAAAGCAGCGTGAACCTCGAGGCCGAACCCGGTTTTTGACCGACTCCGAGCGGGCACAGTTACTCGAGGCGGCGAAGCGTCAGAACCCGGCTATGTACCCGGTAGCAGTCCTGCTCATCTACACCGGTTGCCGGCTGTCCGAGATCATGGGCCTGCGCTGGGAACAGGTGGATATCGAGCACCGTCACCTGGTACTGCGCGAGGGGACGACTAAGAACAGCGAACCTCGCTACGTCCCCCTAGCTGCACCTGCGCTGGGCGCAATCCGAGACTGGACGAACCATCACCGGCTACTCGGTGTGGATCTGCTCTTCCCTAGTACGATCGACACCTGTAAACCCCTGGACCTAAAGCGAGCTTGGGACGCATGCATCCGCGAGACTGGGTTACAGGGCGTCACCCGGCACACGCTCAGACACACAGCCGCCAGCTACCTGATCATGTCCGGCGCCAGCCTCGCCGACGTGGCTGCTATTCTGGGTCACAAGTCCCTCCAGATGACCATGCGCTACTCCCATCTGTTAAACGCGCACAAGCAGGAGATCGTGGACCGCATGGCTGAGAAGTTCCCCTCCAAGTAATCTCCTCTTGCATTACGTCCCGGCTGGTCGTATAATACAGCGTACCCTTTTGCCGAGGACAACATGAACTATCTTACTCAAGACGAGATTGCTGAGCGATATGGCCGTAGTACACGGGCGGTGCGTCGATGGCTCAGTGACGGGTTGCTCGCCGGTGATGCACTTACCGATGAGCAGGGGTGGGTACCCGCTGACCAGGCTAAAGATCTAACCGTCCGCCGTTACCGTATTCCCCACGATGCGGTAGACGGGTTCATCTTGCCGAAAAAGCGGAATCCGAACCCGATTCCGCCGTCTCGAAAAAAATCGTGATTTTTTTACGAAAGTGAATTTTACCTGTTGACATATGTCCAGCCGGGACATATAATCCTAATCAGATAATCGAGGTTGGGAGGACAACTAATGACAGCAGCCCAGATCAGGACAAGGCGAAATTCAGAGAAGGCCGAGCAGATCGAGCGGCAGACTCAGCGGAACACCGCCAGCAGTCGCAAGATGATGGAGGCGCTTCAAGCGTTGGATATGGAGTCGAAGTCTGATGAGTGGATGCTGGCATTCGAGCAGTACGACATCCGGGAGTTGGCCCGGGGTACTGACGCAGTGGGGCAGCCAATAAAGCCGCCCTACAAGTATCGAAATGTGAAGTTGTAGTTTTCAGCGGGCGCCCTCAGCCCGACCCCGGCATTGTGCCGGAGTCCAACCCTGGCCCCGATACCGAGACGGTGGGGCCGAGAGCGGCGGGAAGCCGCAAGGGAGATGGGAGATGGACGAGACACGGATCGAGTGGGCGGCGGTGGTGGACGCGAGTGGGGGTGTCGGTCGGTCCCTGCCCGTCCCGGTTGGCGGAACCGCAGGGGACGAACGCGATTCCGAACTCGGCAGGTACGCCACCGAGGCCGAGGCGGATGCTGCGCTCGAGGCTGCGTATCCTGGTTGGGAGTGGCGCCGAGGGCACGTGTACGCTCACCCCGACTACTGACCCCGAGCCCGCCGGGAGCCTATCCCGGCTCGCTCCTCCGTGTCCCCGATGACCGGGGGCAGAGAGGAACGACCCTTGACTTCCCTCTCCCCGCCGGGTATATCTCCAGAGGGGGATAACCGGAGGATACACGATGAAATGGTACTCAGTTCGTGCGGCGGCCCGAGAACTCGGGTTCGCCGACAAAAACTCAATCCGCCAATTGGCGGACCGGAAACGGGCGCCGCTGCAACTGGACTATGCCCGGGACCCAGAGGGCCAGCCCCTGGAGCCCAGGCAGCCCCTGGTTTCGGAGGCGGAGATTGCCCGGATTCGGGCGGAGCGGGCGAAGTAAAATAATCCCCAATGGGTATCTTTTTCTGTTGACACGCATACCCGCTGGGGATATACTTATATCATCAACGGTCGCAATGAGGCGGCCGGAGATTAAGACGAGAAGGAGAATAGAAATGAAATCGTACCAACTCATCCAGAACACCGGCGTATACACCCCTGGCGTCCACGCCTTCGAGCCCGACGAGGAGATCCCCGCCGGCAACTGGTCGGGTGTGGTTGAGACCATCGACCAGCAGGAGGGCGAGTCCAATACCGACTTCGAGGCACGGGTGACCGCCCGCTGCCGGAAATTGGACGCTTCGCTATAGCCTCCGCCCCTTGATCGATCGCCCGACTGCCAGACGGACGATCGGATGAACGGACGACAACAGCCCGGGAGACCGGGCACAGCAAGGAGATGAAGTGAGTTACTTTTTCGATAGCCATGGGCAGTTATGGCAGGCTCTGTGGGGCCGGCATAAATATCAGGACCGTAACGGGCAGGAAGTTGAGCCGTTCGGTCCGACCGGGGCGGCCGTCCCGGTCCGTAGATTGTCGGCGGCGGGTATCGCTCCCCGTCCAGGTCAGACGGCCCACGCGGCGGCACACGGCCGCGTAACGGTATCGGAGGATGGGTGGTCCCTGCTGGATGCGGAGCGGGACTGGCCGCCCACCGACGAGGCGTGGGATACGCGCCACCGGCTGCACTCCAGGTGGGACGAGGCGGCTATCGTGCTACCGCCTCAGACCACCTGATTTGCCCGTCCTCCCCGTCGTCTGGGGGGGGACGACGAATAGCACCGGGCCCGCTTCGGCGGGCCGTTTTCTCCTGCCCCCGACGATCGGAGGCAGAGGAAAACGGACGAAACAGCCCGAGAGGGCAGGAGGACGAGATGAAGCACCGATACACTCTCCACGCCACTGACTACCAACTCAAGCCCAAGGTAGTCATAGCAAGCCCCTGCGGCTGGCATGTCCGGCCGGTCACGCCCGGCGAACGTGTATTCTCCCGGCAGGGCACAGCGTCCGCCGTCGTGCCGGACGGCATCGACGGTGCCGTACTCGCCGAGCACATCCTGTGGCTCAAGGATGGCGAGGTCGTTTCCGGGGCGATATTGTGGAGGGCGGGCGGTGCATCCGCCGCTCGCGTGGAATAAACGCGCAGTTCAGACAGTTGGTCGCGGCTAGCTGGCCGCTGTAATCGATTTGGACGCCCACCGTCCCTTGATCGATCGCCCGACTGCCAGACGGACGATCGGATGAAGTGGCGAAACAACAGCCCGGCAAGACCGGGCAGAAGGAGAACGAGATGGATCTGAAAAACGTAGTGGTTCCACCTGGATACGCCGTCCGCCCGGACGGTTGTATCTACCCGCGAAGCAGTGTAACGGACATGGCAGCCGCACTGGAGTTGCGGAGGAGGCGGGAGGCAGCGAGAGAATACTCCCGTGTTCACCCCGAAGAGGTGTGCGACGTAACCGCCTGGAAAGAGACTGATGAGGGTTGACCCCGTCCTTTCGGAGACGTGAGACGCCCGGAATACCGGGCAAAGGAGACGAAGGAGAACGATCATGCTGAATCTGTGTCATTTCGCCGTCGCCGTCGCGGGTGTCACGTACCCCGCGGCGGTCCCTGCTCCGCTCGTTTTCACTCCGGTCACCGCGCCGGGCAGTCATCCGGCGTTCCCGGTGCTGTTGGGGTTTAACGGCCCCGATGTGCGCTTATGGAGGTCGACGGACGGCTCTTCCGTCGGACTCGACGGCGGTGTTGAGAGTCACGATGGCGTAGTCATCGTGCCCCGATTTGCCCCTGCGGTCCGGTGGGTTCGCGCTGCCGGGCTCATCCCGTTCTGCGTCCCGCTTTCCGGCCAGCGGCAGCAGAACGGGTCGTTTGTCTGCGACGTCCTTGAGCCTGCTCCGGAGGGGCTCGAGGTGGAATTCCTCGACCCGGGCGAGTGGCCCGAGGACTCGGAAGACGAGTGTATGGACGACACTCCGACGTGGCAGGCGGCGGGGTTTATCAAGTGTCCCACCCTCCCGCTCATGGCCTACCACCTTCACCGGGCGATCCCCGGGTCGTTCGCGGTGGAGGTCGCCGACGGTCCGGATCTGGCGCAGGTCCCCGTCGAGTTACAGACACTCCGGTTGCCGGGCGGGACGGTGCAGGTGCCCCCCGGGTGCGAGGGGTACGACGCGATCCTGGTGCCGCAGGACGGGCGGATCATCGATGCCGTCCATGTCACATATCCCGGGGTCGCGATTCTTGTCACCGACGTCACGAGGTCGGGACAGCGGACCGGGCTGTTTCAGGTCCGGTGATGCCGTTTTCTCCTGCCCCCGATGTCCGGAGGCAGAGGAGAACGAAGTTGCAAAGGAGTATGAGATGCAGGTTCAGTGGAAAGCCGGGTGTGGTTATGGCCGCAATCCGATCCAGGGGCGGCGGATAGTCGTATCGTGGGACCCCTCCACCGAAAAGGTGGGGGAACTGGTGAAGGTGGTAAGCCCGGGACACGGATACATCCCTTTGGAGTATCGGCACGTAGATGTGACCGTTGAGCAGGCGGAGCACCTCGCCCGGTTCGGCACCCACGCCGACCGGATCGCGATGGAAAACCAGGAGGCGGAAGGGCGCCGCCGCTACCGTGAGGAATGGGCGCAGATTCTCGGTGTCACTGCGCTCTGACTACGCCTGACACCGATGCCCGATGTGAGGCGGGCATCGTGGACAACAACGAAAACGAAAACGAAGAAGGGGAGAGTGGAATGGAAGCAATCCTGAAGCAGCTCGGTATCGCCCTGACCACAACGGAAATCTGGCGTAAGTGGACGCGGCAGATTTCATTTTACGACAATAGCCACTGCCCCAACGGCAGACTGAATCAGACAATCCAGACTGATGGGCGCATTGCCTACAGCGCCCGGGAATACACTCACCAGCCGAATGACCACTTTACCGGCGGCGGGCACAAGACCGTCACCGTGACATCGTGGACGTGGCTTCTCGTCCTCGCGGACGGGAAGCACCTGAACGGCTCGCAGTGGCGGCACATCTCAGAGGTGATTGTGACCGCCGAAGCGGACCCTGAAAAGGTTCTGACCGTCGTCGCCCTCGAGTTGTACGGCGGCCCTGCCGACGCCGGTTATCTCCATATCCAGACCGCCCAGCAGGCGCGGACGTGGATCGAGACACACTACCTTATCGGGACCCGGGCATCGGACGGTGCCATACTCTTCCGTCGCCGCACCGAGTGGGCGGAGTGGAAGACCCGCCCGCCCGTCGTTGCCCGGCTCGTCGAGCAGTTCGGATCGAGCGTTGTCGTCGCGCCGCCGCCGGTACCGATGGAGCATACCGATGAGACTCGGGCGATGTTTCCCGGGAGTCGCCAGACCGTACCCGAGGACCTGCTTGACGCGGGACCTACGGTGATGACCCGGCCCAATGTCCGGGCGTATCTACGGAGCGTGCGACCTGATGCGGTGGCGGCATATGACGCGCATGACGGCGTGTCCCACTACGGGCACGGGCCGTTCCGGCAACTGGTGGCGGCCATCTGGCCGCTGTAATCGGTTGGGGGCCGCCTCTTGATCCCCCGGCAAAACTGGGCATGGGGATGCACCAATTTCCGGTAACCGCCCTTCGAATCGCCGCCCGGCACTGTCGGACGGCGGGACGAATGACGGAGAGTAACAACAGGAGGTTTTATGGACGACGTGAAACATTTTCTCAGCGACTACGCACGCCATATCAGAGAGGCACAGCGAAACCTCCCTGAAACACTGTACAAGCAGCACCCTCTTTCCAACGACTGGTGCGACGACACCGGCAATGTGGTCTATCGGGGACCGACGCCGGACGGATACCGGCGAGTGAGCGACATCCCACTGAAATGGGAGATGGAGGATGCCAATGATTAAGAACGTGGCTGACTTGAGATCCCATGTGGACGCAGCAATCGCCACAGGCGACAAGCGTCACCTGGAAGCGCTGGTTTACCAATCCCGGACGATGGCGTGGTCACCCCATGCAAAGTATGCGGTTCGGGAGATCCGGGAACGCGCCGAATCCGCTCTGGGATATCGCGTCCATGACGAGACGATGGCGACGGATGGACGGCGCATGATTGCACGCTGGTAACACACTAGACACCCACCTGACGGTGGGTAAACGGAGGTATCATGTTCAAGCCAGGTTCGCTCGAGGTCCCTTCCCCTACTGCCACCAGCCACACCTTCGAATGTGGTCATCATGTCGAGTTCACCAGCAATAGCGCCCGTCGTTCGTTCGAGGACTCGCCCAGATGTCCCCGGTGCTGGTCGTCACGTCCGACCGTACACCTGAAACTGACGACGACTCACCGGCATTACTCGTTTGAGCATCGCTGGTGGACCACTGTCGAGGCGGACGTGTTGCACACCTGTAAGCAGGGCTTCGCGACCGAGGATGCTACGGTAGAAGCCGTTAACGACTCCGTGCAGGCCATCCTGACCGATCTTCACCTTTTGGTCCCTGAGCCTGGTATACGTGACTTCCTAGCCGATCCCACGCTACTACAGCGCTTCCAGGCCGCAATCGACCGCATCTTTTCGCTGGACGTCCATCTATGGGTGGGCGGAAAGTGGCTGGAGCGGGTAGGTATGCAAGCGGGGTGGCGGTCGTAGGTCTACCAGCGGGCCAAGATCTCGTTGTCCGGGTGCCATCGCTTCAAAATGGCAATGGTTTCCGGCATGTGATTCTTGAGCAGCCACAGCGCCGGGTCCGGCTCGACGGGCACGTTCATTTCCAGACACCAGCCCAGCCGCCCGAGTTGAACACCCGCCGTCAGGATATGAACCTCGTGCAGCAGTTCGGCACGATGGAGTGCTCGAGTGACGAACTGCTCCGTCAGAACGGATAATTCTCTCAGAACGGGTACATTCAGATCATGCACGTTGACCGGCTTATTGGGGACGGCGACCACCGGGGAGTCTTGGACCGGCGTCAACTCCACATACTCTGGTTCGGACTGAATTATCGACATGTCGGGCTCGAGTTCAGCCACAGCGTTGATTACGCCGGTCGACGTCGGCAGATCTTGACCATCGGGCGTGTACATGTGGGGCCAGAGGTACTGGGGCTGCTCACCGAGGAATTCGGCCACCTTCCGACGTGCGGTACGAAGGCTCCGGCTTGTGTTCATCCCGGACAGTGTTTTGATCGGGATATCGAGACACTCCGAGAGTCCTCGCCATGTCGCGATACCGTGTTCCTTCATCGCCTGTGTCACTTTGGGATTTCCTGCCATCACTACTCTCCTTTTCTGCTTCTGCTCATCACGTTCACGCTTGAATGCCAGCCGCGTGGGTTCACACTCGGCTTTGCACTCCTCCACATCAAGAATCTTCACCTTCTTGTCGAGCTCGGCGCGCTTTTTTGCTACACCAGCCCGAAGTTTTTCGGCTACAGTTGTATCAGGCTGCTCTCGTTCTTCCTGGGGAATTTTGTCCAGAGGATCGGGCTCAGCGAACACCGGGTTTCTGACCGCCCTGGCGTCCTCATGAGACTGCACTTCTTCAACCCATTCGCGGACGATAGAGAGGGCAGCAGCAGGCGAGTCAACCGAAGTGCTGACAGGAGAGCCATCTATCCGACAGACCCGCATATCACCCCGTCTGCGCTCGATAAAAGCCACCTTCCGCGATCCGTAGTAGTAGACTCCGTCTGACTCCACAATAAGCCTTGCCACATCTCCCATTAGAACAGCCCCATCTGAACCTGGCTCTCACCATGCTCAATTGAATCCAGCACATACCGCCGCCACATCAGCGCCCACTCAAGACAATTCGCGCAGTTCTGATGAGTGGCTATTGGGTCATGGCACAGCCGATGAGTAAACGCCTGTCCGTTGGCGATAGCTGCCCGTCGAGCTTCGAACGACCACGCCAGACTGTCGGCACTAGTCATAGAAGCCGCTGCCATCTTCAAGCCCAGTTGCTTGAAGCCGAAGCCGTGAAGACGTATGCCTTCTCGAGCAAGGGACTCCATAATCCCGGCTGCTTCATACGTTCCCTGGCGCCGGCAAACACTTCCCACACCCACCACTTTGAACTTCCTCAGATCGATTCCAGCCTTGTCGTACATCTCAAGATGTCGGAAATACGACCAGAGGGACCACCCTTGGATGACCGGTGCCCACGGCAGATCTGGTGCCATGGAGGAAAGTTCAAGGTACGATGCAATCGTCCGCTTCTGGTGTTCTTCCGTGGACAGACCTGTCTTCTCTCTGATTCGAGGCTCACACATCCAGTCCTGAATAGCAGCCCAGTCAAGACCGCCAATCTCCTCTGCACAGATCCGGACTTCTTCCACGTACTGTCGAGCGGGTACCGTCCATTTACCGTGCAGATCAAGTTCCTGAAATCCACCAGAGTCCAGCGCCCAGCGAGTGACAGCACGCCGCCACGGCTTGCGACTTTTGACCGGCAAGACGCACCCGTCCCCATCTACTGCAACGGGAACCCATCGCCCCGATGCGTCGAGGCGCATATCAATACGGATGACTCGGGAGTCAGGTGCTTGTGGGCCTTTTAATTTAGAAAGTCGCAACGGATTCAGTGTTCTCCGGCTGACGAACAAGGGAACACCAATCAGTCGTTGGTCGAACAGCCATCCCGTCTGATGAGTCCCCAGGTAAAACCTCATCCCTCACCACCTTCCGCGCCAAGTCCGCTATCCTGATCAGCCGCCAGTCGGGTGACATCCTGCCGTCACCTGCGATCATCTCTATCGACACAAGTAGCGCCAGCACCCGCTGCAACTCGTCCACAATCGCTTGCATATCCATCAATAGTCAGCCTTGTAGATGAACCCGGTGGGAAGCAGTTCAGCCCACACACGAGCCTCGGCGCGGGCCAGAAACACTGGAGGTTCCAATCCTTCAGTAACGGTGCCCGACACGCGCACATGCGACGACGGAAGTTCATATTCCACCAGTTCCACATACTCGCACGGATCGACGGCAGCCAGATACTCTCGAGCGTTGACACTCTGATACAATGGCCAGAGATCCTGACGATCAGTGTAGTAGTGTTCAGCGACTTCCTCCATCGAATGGAACCCGCCTTTCACATCAGGTTCATCGACGAATTGTTCCTGAAGGCCCTGCCACGCCGCGTCAATCGACGGCGCAACGATGTAGTTACCGAACCATTTGAACAGCCTGTCACCCTTCAATTGTTGCCTCCCTTCATGTGGCGTGCATAGACCTATTGATGATGACCACACCTCTTGATACGGTTGTGAAGGCGTGTGGAGATCGGATAGCGCCGCTGCCCTTTTAGAAGGCTTTCCTGGTCCTTACTCTCCTGCAACGCCTTCAGGTATTGTGCAGAAAGATCGTCCCACGCGGCGACGAGCTTGCCCCACACCGGATGATCGGCCAGTCTGGCAAAAGCGAGTTCCTTTACTTTTGGAATCTGCTCCACCAGTCGATAACATCGCCCGAAGTCGCTGGCATCGTGAGGCCATGGCGCACTCAGGCGAAGTCTCGCAACCCACGCCGTATCGTCCAGTGCAGTGGCAGCCAGATACTCAGAGGAGATGCCGTGATCACCACTGCGATACCAGGATAAAACCTTTGTGCCCAACTCGCTGTTGGGAATGCCGGCCAGCGTGGTTTTCTCATGGTCGATCTGCATATGGGTTGTCCAAAGCACTCGCCCATTGAGTTGGATTCTGATCCATCCGCATCGCCGTAAAAGTGTCATCTCTTCTGGCGTCAAGTCAGGGTCACACTCCACTCCATCCGGACCATATCCGGGGTCTGAAATGCCTGCACGCTCACACGCCTTTGCCAGCACATCAATACCGTCAGTGAAATCATCGAGATACATCATTTCTATTTACTCCCATCTATAACTCCCCACCCAACATCCATCGCAGGCGGATCGGGCGGACGACGAACAGGGACAACGAGGCACCCGCCCGTCACCAACATCAACTCGACGTAGTATTGCCAGTGCTTCGACCTTTGAATGGGTCGCCACTTGCCAGGCTGGCCTAGTCCAAGTATTGTCCACGAATCCCACTGCCCCGGACCCGTACCGAACCACTCCGGTTGTGGCGGTCGAGGCGTACAGGCGTCGTCAAGGTCATCAATACACCGCAGGATCTGTCCCTGCTCTTCTGCCGAGATGAACGGTTCTGCATTGCGCTTCACACGCTCGAGCCACTGGTCAAGAACGGTCTTCACTGCATGCCTCATGATCCTGGGGTCTTCGATTACAGCCGCGTCCAACTGAGATGAATCGGGAGGCACGGAACCAAACAGGCCCAGACTTGAAGATGCCCTGGCTGACGTCGCCAGGATGCACCGACCCAAAAGTCCTCCAACTTCCACTCCATCGACAGGCGGACCACTCGTAGATGAGAAGCCCACTCCTTCTTGGCTAACACCTTCATGCCAATACTCCTCACTCAAAGACTCGCCACACGGCGACGAAGACGAGACAAGACATCCTTACGACGGTGACCGCTCACATGAATTTCTTGCCCACAGACTGTGACGACCGCTTGATATCCCTGCTGGCGATGACGTTCACGCCTGACCGTGCCAATGAGGTTGCTGCCGTCCATCACGGGCCAACTTGCACCACGCTGACGCGGCGAGACACCTGGCTCAATCTCCACATGCTTCGTTCCGAGTCTCATGATGTCCTCCACTTTGAGTGACGCTCGCAATCGCTTCACGCTTGCCCCCGAAGTGATCGGGGGCGCACCGCTCGCAGTACCACTCGGCGCAGTAGTAGCACCGATAGATGGATAGAGTAGGAGGGACCCAGCCACACCCACACCGGACAGGTTCACCGCGAAAGACAGCCCTGACTTGTCGGGCTACCCGTTCACGCTTCTGAAGTAGCTCAGCCTCAGTCTTTGGGGCATCGTGACGGTTCACCACGTTTCCACTCCTGCCACATGTCTTCGACATCGCCCCTGGTCACGATGTCGGCGTAATCGAAATTACACACCAGTGCGCGCTCTTCATCCCATGAGATTACCCACGGATGTGGAATGACTGGTCCTCCGAACTTGGGCCAGCGCACCCTGCGACCACCACTGGGAAGGCGTGTAGATGGATGGTTCTCCTTGATGAGCGTCAACAGGTCCTCGAGCGACTGTGCAGCGTTCACGCCTTCCCGTTGATCGAACCAGTCTTTAACGATGGGCGCCATCTCCTGAATCTCATGGATAGCCTGTTGGATGGTCAAACCTGTGAGCGTCCAGCATGCCTGTGTACGGTCGAAGTCGTCACGCTCGGCATAAATCTCAAAATAGGTAGGGGTCCTCTCGTTACCCGGCCCTCGAGGCTGTGATAGTCGAGCCGTCCAGCCGTACTCTAATTGAGTGCAGTACTGGGCGCGCGGTCTCCAGTCCTTCATAATGACAAGGGTGACGGGGTCTTTGATGGAGCAATGTTCGAGGTCAAGGACGGCTATGTCGCCAGGGTTGTCTATCGCGACATAGCCGGGTGGGTAATTGGGGGTAGTCAGGACATGCATACTCGTCACAGCCTCCACAGTAGCCATGACTCAGTATATAGGTGATCGACGTACTAATCAACAGGTATTTTAATGTATCGCTGGACTACTCGGAGTCTTCCCGGTCGTCATCATTGGTGGGCTCGTCCTGGAATAGCGGCGCCCCTTCCGGGCGTGTCCATGATCGGCTGTAACCCTGGCCCTTGAACAGGCCCGCCAACCCGGTCATCTGCTTGAGCCGAAGCACCTCCTCTGCCTCCATCCCCAACTGCTTCGCGATGTCGGTGTCGCTCCAGCCGAGTTTGAGAAGCTTCTCGACAAGGACAGACATCATGTCTACCTTGTGCTTGCCACGAGCTCGATTATGCCGAATGGTGGAGGCCATGCGGTCATTGATGGACTTGTCGATCACCACCACCGGGATCTCTGGACACTTGAACCTCTTTGTCAGGATGGTGTACCGGTGGAAGCCATCCACCACCACATACAGATCCAGGACCGGATCATAAACAACAACGATGGGCTGAGTAACTCCATCCTCTTCGATGGAGAGGGCAAGCAGGTCCATCTCTGGCGTTGCCACGTTGTTAGGGTTGTAGTCGTTGGATACCACCTTAACAGCAGTAACCATCTGCACATGGCAACAAGGGAATGTGATCTGGCTCATAGGATGTCCATCCACTTCAGTAATGGGTTCGGCCGATCCGGCTGCTGGACCACCGGGATGTTGTTCTCCCAATCGTTCAGCAGGAGCTGGCGGACCTGCTGCCGGAACACGGATTCGCTCTGGAGTTGATTTCCGAACCGCTCGAGAAATTGTTGTCGTCTCTCGTTCGGAAGCGTCTCGAGTAAAAAGTCTCGGTACGCTCGCCAGGATGAGAACTGCGCTGGCCGTTTCTTCGTGCTGAACACCATCTGCTCTCGACTGTACAGAGCAGCTGTGTGCACACCCTTTAGCCTGCGAATGAGCGCATCGTATGTATCGGGCTCGAACTCCTGAAGGTCAGCCAGGCTCTTGAACGCACGCTCATGAATGAGGTTGGAGACCCGAAGATCTCCGATGTTTCGCCCCTTGGCCCACATCCAGTCATAGACGCGGTTGTAGACCGGTCCCTCGTTGCCGATGAACGTCCAGATGTCCTCGAACGTCCAGTCGTAGAGAGGGTAGAACTTAATGCTCTTCCCGCCGCCAGGAGACGACCAGTTGATGCCTGGAATGGCAGGATGACGGGTCACAGCGCCAAACCGATTTAGACTCTCTTCGGCCCGAAGACCGACAAGACACGCTGTGTTCTCAGGCCACTGGGCTTCCCACCAGTCGAAGAACGAGTAGAATCGATCTGGTGCATCCGGGAGTTCATGGATGGAGTCGGGCTCCTTCGGCCTGACCCATTCCTCACCCGGTCCCCAGGCATACAAGAACTCGTCCTCATAGGATGTGGCGTTCGTCATTCGGATGGGGACCTGTACCCAGTGTGCCTTTACAGCCGGGCGAGTCATGATGTACCGCATGACTTCAACCGTGGAACGGTACTCAACTTCCTGGTCGAGAAAGAAAACGTGAATCACCCGTCCACGTCTCTCGGCCTCACGCCGTGCCAGTTCGACCAGCACGGAACTATCCTTTCCTCCCGAGACGGAGACACAGACGTTCTCGTAATGGTCGAATATCCAGGCTATACGCTCAATAGCGGCCTCGAGAACGTTCTTGGGTAGGTAGAGTTTGCACCCATTCGGGATCACGTCTCCTCCATGGTCCATGCCGTGGACCATGTGGCATTGGCAAAGAGAGCCGCTATTCCGGTCAGTGACTTGTAGCGGTGGATGGTTTCCATCTCGATACTGAGATGCAAAGAGATCTCTTCCTCGCTCATGCCCTGTTCGATGAGCGCCCGGATCAGGTCGGCGTCAAGATCTACCTGGTGGACCCCACGTGCCTTGTTGAATTGGACTGTCGCGGCCATCCGCTGGGCAACAGACACAGCGATGACTACGATCGGAACCTCCGGCAAGTCTAGCCATTCGGGGCCGGCAATCGTCCAACGGTGGAAGCCATCGACCACACGATAAACGTCTTCGTCCGAATCATGAACCGTCACAATAGGGAAACACCAACCATTATCGATGATGGACTGCATGAGTAGCCGCATCTTGTCCGAACTCACGTGGTTGGGATTCCAGTTGTTAGCCACGACGCGGACACGTGGCACCATGAAGGTATTGAGACACGGGAAGAGAATCTTCACAGCACCCTCCGATAGTATTCGATCAACTCTTCACGTGGGTCTGGCTTGTTGTCCACATGAAGGTTGTTTTCGTAGTCGTTGAGTACCAGTTGTCGGCACTGCTGCCTGGCCACGTACTCGTTATCTAGTTGTCGGGCAAAACGCCGCTCGAAGGTCGGCTTGTGGTCGGCTACCGGGTAGGTTTCAAGCAGGAAGTTCCGGTAAACGCGCCAGGATGTGAAGTTCTTCGGCAACTTCCGACACTTCATCATCTTGGCGTTCTTGCCGGTCTCCTGAGCGAACTGGATGCCCTTGATGCGTTTGCACAGCCGGTCGTAGGTCTTCGGCTCAAACTCCGGGAGTTCTACAAGACTTTTGAAGGAGCGCTCGTGAATGAGGCTCGAAACGCGCATCTCTGAAATGCCGAATCCCTTCTTGAACTGCCAGTCATAGACGCGGGAGTAACGCAATCCGTTGATCGCAATGTACTTCCACACGTCGCTGAAGTTCCAGTCGTAGATGGGGTAGAAGGCGATATTTCGCCCCTTCTGAGTGCCCCAGTAGACATCCTGACCTGCCACCGTGACCGGGTTCTTGGTGACGGCGCGCCACCGGTTGGGGGACTCGCCAGCAGCTCGTAGGCCGACCAGAAAAACTGTGTTCTCATAGCAGGCTTCGAAGTTGTCGATCACGCCGTAGAAATCCAGCCAGGAATAACCTGTTCGGAATTTAGGAGGCCCAGCCCATGGAGGAGCCTTAATATTCCCCTCCCCTTTGGAACGCATCCAGATCTTGTGTTTGCCTGGCTCCCATGCCTGTAACTGGCTCTCTGTCAAACTGGTGGCATTGGTCAGGTAGAACGGCACCTGAAGCCATAGGCGATTACAGTTCTCCGGGAACAGGCTCATCAGGTATTCGACCTGGTCCACAGAACTCTGGTACATGGCCTCCTCGTCGAGTAGGAACAGGCCCACCTTGCGCCCGCGTCGATATGCCTCGAGCAGCGCCAGATGAGCAAGCACCGTCGAGTCCTTCCCTCCACTGATAGAAACGTGGATTGTCTCGTAGTGATCGAAGAGAAAGGCGATGCGCTCCCTGGCAGCTTCCAAAACCGTCTTATCGCTGTATCGCTGAATAGCAGGCATCCAACTTATCCCTCCAATCCGTATACCGTTGCAGATACCACTGATCTACCGGCAGGTCCGTGCTGAGTACATCAAATCGGTCCTGGCCCGTCGTCCAAAGGAAGTCGGTGAAGTCGATGTATCGATGGCACCACTCGAAGATGGCGTATTCCCGCCCGGGCTGGGCGTTTTCATAGGTGGTCAGGCTGGGCTCGTTGAAACGCCCGTTACGACAGACGTACTGCCTCGAAGGATCCATAGCACCCAACTTGGGCCGGCCGGTAAACAGGTGCAGGTTGCGTGGTAGCGTGTGGGGGTCACTGGCACCCAGGTTGGCGAACAGCCGCTCCTTCTCGGCCAGGTAGCGGGCACGGAACGAGGGCGACACGCGGACGTCGGTGTTGCTGAACTCGAGCCGTCGAGGTGCCACCTCCAGCCGTGCTTCCTCGAGCGGCAGGTCCGCGAACTTCGACCGCTTCCACCGGCTCTGAGTGTCAAAGTCGAAGAGGATACTGAAGTCCTCTGCGGTGTCGATCAGCGGTAGGTATTGGAACACCAGTACATGCCCGGCCTGGTTCAAAAAGTGGCGGATGCAATTATAGGTCAGGTCGTGCCGGTTCTGCGTCCGCAGGCACTCGTTGACTACAACCAGCGTCCGTTTGTCTATCTCCTGCAGAAGCCTATAGAAGTAAGCGTATTGGATGACTTGTTCATAAGTCACCACTTCGTAGCGACTGTGAGCGCAGGGAAACTCTCTGCCAATCGTCGAGATGATAACCACGCGGTTGATATCCTCGCGCTGGCAGAGTTCCCCGACCACGCGAGATTTCGAGGCGGTGTCGAGTCCGATGTGGATCACGGCTTCACCCACCAGGAACTGATTCTATTCCCTCTTCCCTGGAGTATGAATCCGGCGGCAGAGAACGCCCGCTGAGAAGCCTCGTTGGTGTCCTCGATCAGGGCGCGCGCCTTTTTACCTTTCGTCACTGATGCGACAAAGGCGCTGCAATAGCCCTTGCCGCGATAGTCCGGATGAACCCATATCGGACCGACGCGGAAAAAGCCAGACTTATCCACATGTGGGCAGTAAACACCTATCGGGCCCCCGTTGAACTCAAAAACTATGTCCACTTGGGCGATCTTGCGGGCGAAGGACCTCAAAAAATACTCGCGCCTTATCAAGACCATCCAAGCGTCATGGATCATACCGCTCCTCAACACGATACCCACGCCGCTCGAGCCATTTCAGCGTGATATCGAGCCTGTGTTGGGCCAACTCGCTGCCAATCAGATTCCACCCGAGAGCGTGAGCGGCCCGGCTTGTCATGCCCTTGCCGACGCATGGTTCGACGACCCACGAGCCGACAGGTGCCCATACACCTACGCATGCGCGCAGAGTCATCTCATCCTCCGACATCCCGGTCGGGTCGGTATGCAGGTCACGCATACCGAAGTGGAACAGGGCATTCGGTCTTCCCGAATAGATGACCTCGTATCTGCGACGAAGAGGCATGAGCACCACATTGCGCTCGAGCGCCCGTAGCAGGTAATCGCTGTGCGCCTCATTGATCGACTGCTCAATGAGTAGGTCAAAGGCGCCGCGCTCCACCGCGAGCCCGACCACAGAGATGAATGCATCGAGAAACCGGTCGTATGACGGGCAAGGGGCCATCTGCGCATGCGTGCGCCAGTAGGTGGCATTTCCGGGATTCCACGGCGGGTCCGAGTATACCAGTCGTACCCGAGGCGGCATCAACCTGCGGTAATCCTCTATCGTCTGCGGGTCCTCCAGATCCCGACACATCAGGATCTGCGTGCAGTCGCGGAACGTGCATCTGTAATACATCACTCATCCCTCGTAAATCGCTCAGCCATCTCTCTGGTCTCAAACACGCCGGCATTATGCCCCTGCCGGTACTCTGTGATCGCCTCTTCAGTGTTCTCGGCATCCGCAAACGGAAAGCCGGGAATCGGAATGACGCACCCATCGCCCAATCCTGGGATGGTCGAGTAATCGAAGTCGACCCCGTCAACCTGCTCGACGATCCCATGGAAACCAATCGCTTCGATGGTCTCCTCAATCTCCAACCGAAGATTATCCGGCAGAAGGGCCACTGCGCGTACAACAAGAAAACGCATACCTCACCTCTGCCAGTCATCGTACCACCGGACCATCAGGGAGAACTCAGGTAGACCCCTCTCACGCTCGATCTTACGAGCCATCCGTTCGGCCACGTCAAACTTGACGTGGTAGTAATATATGCTCCCCGACGACGTCTCGATGTACCATGCTCCTTTTTCTCTCATCACGTTTCCTTCCTGTGACTGCATACCTGTTTCGGCTGCCGGCGTCCCTTGCCCCGAGGTCTCAGCACATACTCTTCGAGGCACAAGGGGCACACATCCCAGTCCCGAGGGGGAACGGCACCGAGCACGCCGCGTTTACACATGTCCTGCACGACTCGGATCGACGTCCCGAGTCGTGCCGCAACTTCTTGAACCGTCATGGCCTAGTCTCTCGTAATCACCAACAAGTGACGAACCGGGATACCCGCGCAACTCAACCTGCTGGCATTGAGACAGAATGTCCTCCAGTCGCGGATAGAATTAAGGTGAGGATACTTCGCGACATAGGCGAACCTGGCCGCATGCTGTTCCTGTGACAACATCATTCATTCCTCCAGTTTGAGTTCCATCGGGACCACCGTCCCAAACTTCCCTGTGGCCTTGAACCCCAGCGCCTCGAGCACCGGAACACTCGAGGCGAACGCCTTGATCCGGATTACCTTGACGCCCTTGGAGCGCATGAAATCGATCCGCTCGCTCACCAGTCGACTATACAGCCCGGCACCGGCATACGGCTGCATGACGAAGATCCCGTGAAGGTGACCGGTCGTGCCGACTATGTGACAGGCGCCTCCACCGGCCACCTTGTCACCATCCAGACCGAGGAACCAGATATAGCCCTCATCGTCGTGCAGATGGGGGAACTCCTTCCGGTACGCACGACCTGCAAAGACCGGTCCCATCAAGGACCAGAACCGAGGGGACCGACCTTCGAAGCGCTCAATCTTAATCTGGGTGGCCATGATGTATCTCCGATGTGATGTGGTATGGCTTAAATATACGCTTACGTATATTCGGCGTCAACAGGAAATCACACCGAAGCGACCAACTCAGCGAATTTTTTTTCGTCCTTCATCTCGCGAAGTTTCTTGACCTCACGTCGGAATGACTGGACCACACCTTGTTTGGTGGCCAGTGCATCCATGATTCGGAGATCAATGCCAGCGTTGCAGATGATGTCGATAATCGTGACCGGCATATCCTGCCCGATCCGGTAGTTGCGATCAGCGGCTTGCTTCCTCTCGCTGTATTTGAACCCGTTGTTGTAGAACACCATGAATCGGGCATCGTTGACTGTAAGACCGCGCCCGCCACTGGACGGGGTAGCAACGAGGAACCGGGCAGGACCACGGAAGCGCTCGAGTTCTTCATCTCGTGTCGCCGCGTTCTTACCGCAGAACAGAGAGACCTGGCTTGCTCCGTAGTGAGCGTTTAAGGCGCCCATAATCCCCTGTACGTCGTAGTCGAACTTGGCCCAGATGATCACCTTCTCATCGCCTGGAATCCGCGCCAGCACGTCCTGAAGCACCTCCAGACGATAGTGTGGCAGATCGATGTGCTCCATTTCGGGACGGTCGCGCCGGTTCTCTCGCGGTGGCCGTCGATTCCAGAAGCCACAGACGATCTGCTGGAGCGCCGTGAACAGCCGGAAGATGACCCACGAGTTCATCTCGTCCGGGTCCACGTCCATCAGGAGTTCATACTTCGCCTGCTGATACGTCATCTCCTGTTGTGGTGTCATTCCGAAATATCTCGTCTCGTACAATTTCTTGGGCAAGGTCAGACATTCGTCCTTCGTCACCTGATAGGTGAACGGCGCAATCTTCGCCGCGATGTATCCGGTGTTGAGCGACCGAACGATCAAACCCGGGTACTTCTCACTGTACTCAAGATGATTCGCGGCAAAGCTGTAGAATGACCGATACCCGAGGATGAGAGGGGATAGGAAGCGAAACTGGGCGTAAAGGTCCACGATACCCTGGGTAACCGATGTGCCACTCAGGATGAGGCGATATCGAGTGTTTTTGCTGATCTCAGTGACCCACCAGGTCCGCTGCGAACGGTGGCCCTTGATGAAGTCCGACTCGTCCACGATGACACATGTGCTCTCGTCCATCAGATCTCGAGCGGCCAGGATAACTCGACTGCTGGAACCCATCGACTCGAGCCCGATCACGTACCAGAACGCTCGTGGGATTGCGCCCTGATGTGTCTTGTCGTCGAAGACGTAAACCGGGTGCGACTCCGTGTCCACATGCTTGTGGATCTCAAACTCAATCGTCTCCTTCAGACTGACTGGACAGAACCAGACGACTCGACTGATCTTCTCTTGCCGCCGCGCAACGAGTTCGATGGCGGCCCTGCTCTTGCCAAGCCCCATGTCCATAAAGAGCGCCCCAACACGCAACGGCTGAAGCTTTTCCACGGCAGGAATCTGAAATGGTAGGAGATCAGTCTTAGTCATCAAGTAACTCGGCTGGGATTCCGGATGTTGTGGACAGGATCTCTCTCAGCCCGTCCTTCGGCTTTGGCTTCTCGAGTCGTTTGGCCAGTTTCTCTAGGCGAGTAGCCTGGACCGCCTTCTCGGCCTGCTCAAGGAGTTGATTGGCAACAGCCGAGAATCTGAAGTCATACAACTCCGCGAAATCTGCCACCGACTCGTAAGCCGACGAAGGCACAACAACGTAGGGCTTGTCATATCTCGAGCCTGGCAGCCGCTTGGCGCGCTGGTAGTAATCCTCCCCACGCGCCCACTGGATGGCGAACCACCCGGTATATTTGCCCTCGCCCCGGCGCATGATCCACCGAGTATGCTCAGGCATAAATTCGGCAGCGGCAACTCGTCGGCGCAGAACCGAGTCGTGGATACAAACCCGAAAGCCTGCCGTCAGCAATCTATGTGCAAGTTCAACGGCCCGGTCATCGCTTGGACCATTGCGATCATCGATTAGACGTTGCCAGACACGAACGTCTGGATTCCATCGGTATCCGAGCGACCGAACCAGTACACGGAACGACTCGTGGCGGTCAGGCAGAAGGGCGGTCACCATCGACGAACCAACACGAATCTCCACGGGGAGTGGAGACTGAAGCGCGATACCGATCGGTGGACCGATTGTACTATCCTCAATAGCGGCCTGGGTGTTCGCCTCTTGAGCCTCCTTGGCTTCCACCTGCTCAGGTGACAGGACGGCTCGAGCCATCTCACCGATGATGCCGACATGAAAGGACTCTCGGTTGTCGATCCACCAGTGAGCATCGTCCTGCTGCTCGAGCGCCTCGATGGCGACCAGCAGCCGATCCCACGCCTGCACACCAAGCGAGCGGCACATGAATATGTCTGCTGCACTCGCCACCGGGTCCACCATGTAGATGCGATTGATGGCGTCCTCCACCTTCTGAAGAACCTCGAGCCGGATTGTCTCGGCCCAGTCAATTTGGGACTGGCTTCCTACCAGTGGAGGGCGGCCTCGAGCGGCATTGATTTTGGCTGCCATCCGCGTACGCTCTCGTCTGATGAACTCCTTGCACGGATCACAGGTGAAGGTGCGGTTCGCAGATCGCCAGTCGGCAGTGCGACGGTCGGGAACCTTCTCCATACGAAGCCACGTTCCGCACCGATGACAGTAGCCCTCCACCCGTGGCATGGTTAGTTTCTCCGGATGTCGCAGATGACGATCATAGGGGCATTGGGCGCAGCGCTCGCCGGGCCCTGGACCGTGCAGTGCATGCGGAAAGGCGCCGGTAGGGTGAACTGGGCGGCGTATGCATCCACCCGCTCATCGGTCCAGTCAGCGGCTTTGCCCGCCAGCATATCGGCCCGGGTCATCCGTGCGGGATGCTCCAGATATAGGCGTCTGTTGTCGATTTCGCGGTAGGTCAACCGCTCGATCTGCCCCGGCTCTTCGTAGTGAATGCAATCTGAGGGAACGAAATTCTTACGCATGCTATGTCCTCCCTGTGTTATACAGCTACCTGAGATCATAGCCGACGCTAGAGAATCAGTCAATCCTCATTTTAATGTTTCCGTGGGGTGTAAACAAAAAAGCCCCTGAGCCTCGCGACCCAAGGGCATAGCTTCACCAGTTAACTTTGGAGGGGACCCCGGTTCAGGGCTCCCGGTTCAACTCTGGTGTCGCTGGGTGAGATTGTACCGAGGCGAAAGCAACGGGTCAAGGAGGAAAGATCAGACACGGCACTCTGAGTCTGACATGTCGGAGATCACATCCGTGGCGAGACTTCGCGGCCGTTCGTCGCTTTCGACGTCCAGAACGAGGTTGCGGATCTTCCGGACGACGCCGGCGCTCTTCTGCAGTCTGCCGATCTCACTGATGATCTGGTCCACGACCTTCCCGGCATCACTTTCGACGGGCAGACCGAGGTCTTGCGCCCTTGTCCACAGGCTCTGCAATTCGTTTTCCAGGACACCAACTGACGCTCTGAAGTCGAGCCGATCGTCCAGTGCAAACTTCAGCCACTCGACAATGTCCGCGCCATCCCGCCCGTACTGGTTCGTCACCTGCTCAATGCGATCGAGCAGGTGACGAACATCCTGCTTCTCATCGGGACACCGTGTCACTTCGGGGACGGTGTCGACGACGCGCCACCGCTTATCCCTGTCGGCTGCGTAAGGAACGAGCGCGACAGATACGCCATCCAAGGTGATACCGTTCTTGAACCGTTGGGAGAACCCCTGGGCGGTCCATCCTTTCACGTACATGAAGTGCCGGAGCACCAAGAACGCTTCGTTGATCTGTTCGTTGTCAAGCGAAAGTCTGGCCAATCGCTCGACGGAAAAGCGCATCGGCTCACCGGTCTGCTGCTGAACCACCTGTACCAACTGCACGAATGCCCGCTGGCAATCCATTGTTGCTTCATCTGCTATCAGTTGTGCTTGCATGACTGCTCCTGTTCTGGTTGCTTCACTTCAACTTCCACTCGGGATCACCAACTGCTTCGCCGCTCTGGTGTATGCCGTGTAGATGCACCGGTCTCGCTCGAGTCGGTTCGGGTTACGCTTCACGTCTCCCAACGCGACATAGCACCGGGTAAAGGTACTCCCCTGGGCCTTATGTACCGTGCTCCAATAGATTGGGCCCAGCGGGGCGAAGTATTGCAGGTAGGCGTAATAGGCCCTCCATGCACTGGACTTGTCACGCGGGGTAGCGGACAGTGCCCGCGCTCTGAGTCGCTCGAGTTCGTTCTGGAACGACATCTCAGCGGATGGGTCCAGTGCATGAACGTAGATGATGGATGAGCCGGTGCCCGTCTCGATCTCCAGTTTGAGTTCCCAGGCGGCCAGTCCCTTCGCCGTAGTCGGTTCTGCGGTGATGACCGTCGCCTCTTCGGACGTGGTCATCAGGATCTCTTCACCGTCCACGACCGGGTCTCGAGCGACGACTCGTTGTCCCGGCATGAACGGCTTAGCATCGTCGCCGTAGATGGCACGGTGGATGCGGTTGTTGCCCCAGTCCACTACCCGATTCGTCCATGCAACAGCTCGCACGAAGTCGCTGTCAGCCTTGAACGATTGGCTCGTGAAGTCGGTTTCCAGCCGCTGAAGCCATTGTCGCTTCGAGATAGACCAGACGCCCTCATTCCCGTCGTTGCAGGACAGGAACTCCGGTAACACACCCTTCCCGATGCGGTCACGAACGAGGTTCACCGCACCCTGGATGGAACCACCATGTCGCATGATCTGAGTCAGAAGTACTCTGTTGGACGTCGAGAACACAGGCGAGTGTTTCTCCCCAACTGGCGGAAGTTGCGCCGGGTCACCCATCCAGACGATCTTCGTCTTCTTGCCCATGTACCGGCAGACGAGATCGTACAGCGGCTTCCCGACCATCGACGCCTCGTCGATGACAACGAGGTCGAAGTTCTCGAGCGTGGTCTTGTTCCATGGATCGGGTACAAACACCTGTTTCCCGGTGTCAGGGTCCACCTGTGCCTTCAGGCCCAGTAGCCGGTGAACCGTCGCGTAGTGAGCACCATCCAGTCCCGTCGTCTTGCCGAAGTCGCGGATTACCTTCACCGCCTTGTTGGTGGGTGCAGCTATGGCGAGTTTTTTCACCCTGGCAGACAGCAGGAATTGCTGGACGGAGAACGTCTTCCCTGTGCCGGCGAATCCTTCCAGCAGGAAGTGACGCTCCTTCCCCTTCAGGAACGTTCCCATCTGCTCGAGCGCTGCTTGCTGCTGCTCATTCAGATTCATGCTTACTCTTCCGTGTGGCGATCCGGTGAATGATCTCGCCTACCAGTGCGGCTGCGAGAGGAAGCCCGACCATCAGAGCGATGGGGATGAGAAGTTCAGTCATCGCTTCTTTCCTTGATTGCGTCGCACATGGTCGCGGCGCTTCTTGCGCTTCTTGCGCTTTTTCCGCGCGATCACCTGAGCAGATGACGGTTGTGACGGTCGATGCGTCGACTGCTGATCAGACCGTGCCCACACGTCGCCCAACCCCAGGAAAGCCAGCGGTAGCAGGATACTTGGCTTCACCTTCGCCACGACTTCCGGCGCTTCCGAGCACCGATCTCCTGCCAGTGCGGCACCTGCTTGATCAGCTCGACGGCTTCCACCGGCTGCCGACTGAGTATCATTGCCACGTCGCGGAGCGATTCCTTGGCTGCTTCGGTGTGTCGCGGTTCGCCGGGGATACGCGGAGGTACACCGCTGATCGCGGTCTCGACGGTGAGGTCGATGCCGTGCTGCCTTGCTGCGTCGATCAGCGCTTGCACGCGGGCGCTGTCACTGTCACCGATCAACAGGACTTTCACCCGTGCCTCCCCCCCCAGTGTCATCGCTGCCGCCCGCTGCTCCGGCTCGCTGTCGGCTCCGATGGGTCCAATAGGATACCGACATCGCAGCCGGTTGATCAAGGTATCGTCACTCATCTCCGCCCTTTCCATCGATCGAACTCGCAGCCTCGATCAGATACCGCGCCACCTGTCGGGCAGTCTTGGGGGTCAGTCGGTGGAATGCCTCAGCGTCATCCTCCTCGTTCGCAAGCCACAGCCAGATCGACCTGCCGATGATCTCAACATACCCCTCGTCGCCGTCCACGTCGGTCCAAAGGTGCCTACTCATCGTTCACCTCCCATTGTCGCTATTATCGCCCCGATCCCGATCATCATTACCGCAAATAGCACCGGCTCGAGGCTACCCATTACTACCGCCGCCCACGCGAAGAGCGACAGGGTGCCCGCAGGTACCGCGAGCCATGCCCGGTGGTCCCGCGACCAGACGAGCGCGAGCAGGTTGAACAGCCAGAATGCGACTGTTGTCACGGGAGCCTCCGTCGAGGGAGTTTGCGCCATATAGCCGCCCTCTCTCGGTACATGCGCTTCCTACTACCATATCGCGCTTGCCACCAGGTCGACACAAGCGGATCTCTTCCTCCGATACGCCATGCCCGCTTATTCCGCTCCGCCCTCACTGCCTCTTGCCGGGCTTCTACCTCGATCCGCCGTTTCCCCCTCTGAAGCGCTTGCACAGGTGATCGTCCCCACGTATACGAGATCCCTCCTGCCGCGCCGTGTACCATCCACCATCCCTCACGCTGTCCACGGGTACCAGGGTCCACATACCAGACATCCCCTGTCTGCGGCTCGAACCCGATCCAGAATGCGGGGCCTCCCCCCTCTGGCTCGATCCGTGTCCATCCCCAGGGCAATACCGACTCGAGCACGGGGTCCACCGGTGGAAGATCGGGATCAGGTTGAGCGGACGAACGTCGGTTTCTCACGCTTACCTCCCACAGAATCCACGCACACCTCCCGCCCGCAGAATCGCTGAGCGGATCTGCTCCCGTGTCTCCCGGATCTCCCGCCTCGTCGCTCGGACCACGTTGGAGCCGTTCTTGTCCATCGCCGCAGGATCGGCGCGCACCGGGTCACGGTGCCACCTTCGACCACAAACGCCGCTACGGCGTAGTAGATGACGCAGCGGTAGAGACCGTCAGGCATCTCACTCCTCCCTCAGTCCCTTAAACATGCTCAGAAACATGCGCTCAGCCATGTCGGGCGACGCGGGCGCGATGTGAAACGGCAGCGGTTCGGGCAGAGGCATCCACGGGACCGGAGGCGCACCCATCAGATCCCTGGCTTCGGTAGCCAGAAGAATGTTGTCGGCGTGTTTTACAATCGCTGGCTCATCCATCGGCAAATCGAATCGCGTGCAGACGGCGCGCATGATCGCTCTCTCCGCGTCCTTAAAGGCGGGCATGTCCCGTTTCAAAGGACGCACCATATCACCAATGTATGCCTCAGCCGCATCGTGCAGGAGTCCCCACAACTGCACGATCGGGGACCAATCAGGATCAAGAACTCCGCACTCCTGGCTTACGAGGTAAGAATGTTGAGCGACGGAATAGAAACACCGGCAGTGCCCGTTGAATCGGCATGTGAGCGCCAAGGCATGGGCGATATCCTCGATACAGATCTCCTCAGGTCTCGGGTCCAACGGCCAGAACTGCAGGCCCGTGAACGTTTGGCACCAGTCACCTTTTCGCATAATCCCCTCATCCCTTCAGATTTCCGGCAGTGCCGCGACCTCTTCGTCAATCATCTCGACTACGTCAATAGAGCAGGATTCGCCTGCTCCGCCGTACGTGAGCCGTTCCTCACACCATGCCTGCACCATCTGCAGGACATCTTCAGGACGGTCCAGGATCGTCCAATGGTCACCGTCCACCAACTCGGCACTCAGTTTGAATCGACGTTTCTTTTCGCCCATGATCTCCTCACTCCTTCACAAACGGGCTCCACTGCGAGCCATGGACCACCCACGCCTCGATCTCCGCCAGGTTATCGCACGCTGAGATCGTCGCCCTGAGTTTTAGCGACGACTTGAAGTCCACATTCCGCCACTCGCCGCCGTCCACCTGGACCACGAGCCAGGGACCGCCGACTACCTGGCTCGTCGCTTACTCCCATCCGGGAGAACGAACCACGTCTTCAGGTACTCGAGCCAGTTCATGACTGCTCCTGCGTTCAACTGAATCTGTCCAGTCGAAACTCGCCCCGAAACCACAAACACGAACCGATACTTTTAGTCTTCTCTGTCGGCCAGGTGTAATGGATGGACCAGCCGTCAGAGAGTTCAAGAAAGAAGTGAGGTAATAGGCGACGTGGCCACCACCGCATCTTGACACGACCACATTTCAGCCGTCGTCGAAGAATCAGGACAGCGATGAGACAGTTCGATCTACGCTTCACTCACAGCCTCATACCACCAGCAGGCACGCTTACCGGCTTCGAAACCCTGCTGGAGTCCACCCGGATAAACAAGGCCCATAAACGCCCGCTGTGACGTCGTGGGACTCCATCGGGCAGGTACTACAGCGCCCATGTCTACAAGGTCCCGGAGTAGCCCGTCAGCGCTGTCCGTTGCTGCTCCGTTGCCGGGATACGTCCAGACCAGGTAGTCAATGAGTCGTGTTCCGTGAGCTCCAACAGCCCGCACTTCCTCGAGCCACTGGGAGACGGCATCTTGATACTGCACGATTACTCGTCCCACGTCTGTCCACACCAGCAACACTCGTCATGGGACCACGAATGATTGCAGTGGTGCTTACATGCCCGCTTCGACTTCGGGCAGACCTCTTCCTCCCGCGCATCAGAGCAGGAAAGACACTCTCCGGTAGTATCCTCCTCGCGCTTCGAGGCTTCCGCTGCGTGTATCGCCTGATCGACTTCGGGCCACGAAGCCGGGCGCCACGGCTTGCCATCATGACAGGGATACACTCTGACGCGGTCCAGATACCACCGCTCGAACCCGCCATCATGCAGCGCCGGTCCATCCGGGTCGCTGTCGTCGATGATGGACAGGTCACTCCGGGTATCCGTACCGAATTGACCCACGATGGTCCACCACTGCCACGCCTTCAGTTTTTCGGGCGTCAACTCCGATGCCGGGCGGATGTCGGGCGCATCCGGATAGTAATGTTCCACGGCGTCGAGCAGTATCATCAGGATGTGCTGACGCTCCAGCGAAGAAGGCATGGACTTGAGCCACTGAAGATCCTGATCCACCAATGCTTTAAACGCATCTTTGGTTAGCCTGGTACTCATCGTCATCCCTTCCGCCGCTTTCGGGCAGCTATCTGCTGCCAATAGGGCACCGGTCGCACCGGAGTCTCTGTCGTCGGTGCCGGGTACATGCCCGGTGAGTTGCGCGGGTACACGAGTCATCTCGGCATCAACACGTCGCCATCGGGCGCACCGGTCACTATCTTCTGATGTACACCAGAAAGGGATCACGGTTTACACCCTGGCTTGCGACAGGGGCCGATCCATCGCCCGCCATTGATCACGCAGAACCGTTCTACGTAGGCACTCAGGTCCAGGTCGTAGTCCTCGACTGGTTCCGGACCCCAAGCGAAGAGCGCTTGTGGTCCGATCGATGGTATGTCGATCCGGAAGATCATCCGCCGCCCGTCGTCGGCATCCCAGAGCCACCACCCCGGTTCAGCCGGCACGATCGGCTCATTCCAACCTGCTGGATCGTAGTCGCCGGTCACGGCATTGACAGGACGACACCACGCGCCATGACCTCGCCACTCGATCCAATCACCACGATAGAGAATGTCAGGCAGTTGATAGCGCGGACAGACAAACTGCCACAATCCGCCCTCCGCCTCCCACGGACTCAGGATCTCATCCTCTTGTGCCTCGCCTTCTGGCATCGGGCGATAACCGGCACGTTGAAGTGCTTCGTTCATGTGTCACTCCTCACGAAAGGTCGCCTGCTCCCACTGTTCAGCGAGTGTCAATCCCACCCCGTCGCATGGACCATCAAGGCCAGAGTCAGGCGGAAACGGGTGAGAGAGGATTCGACCAGTAGCGTCCATCTCGGCAGTCTGTCCACACCATCCGCATTCAGCGGATAGAATCCGCTCGTTCTCGCGCCGGATCTCGTCCCGGATGAGTTGTGCAGCGCTCCGGTAGCCTTGTGCACGACCACGCCAGCGAGTAGCACTGTGAGGGTGAACCTTCACGGCGTCCGCTTTCGCCGCAAGGGCTTCGTACTCAGTCGCCCACTGCTCGAGGCGATCAGCCAAGCGTTCGAAGTTGTCAGTAGGGATCTTCATGGTGTCTCATACACTGGGCGCTACGTATCGCGCCACGTCCGCCAGTGACCGGGAAGATGTCGATACTCTCACCGAACAACTTGCAAGTGCCGCTCTCATGCTCTCGATAGATAGACTGGTGAGGGCATGAGCCGCAATGCGCGTAGTCCATTGGCCACGGATTGGGATGCATCTTGTGCGCTTCTGTGGCGGCCTCTTGAAGTTGCTCGATGATCGTTCCCTCGAAGCCCGTAATCATGTCCCTTTTGCTCCCGGGCGGGAGCAGCATGACGAGTACATCATGGCCAACATGAATCTGTAGCAGCCAGCCAGGGGGCAACGCCCGCCCGATTTTCTCGAGTTCGTTGTCTTCCATTGTCACCTCTTGTGCAGCACGACGTACACGGTGTTGATCCGCGTTCCCGAACTCGCGAACGACTCGATCGGCAGATCCCGGAACGCGGAGTAGTTGTCCTTGTGCTGCTCCACCCACTTGCGGAACGCCTCATGTTTCTTGCTCTCCCCAAACTCGACTGTTGCGGGGAGAATGGAGACGAGCACCCCGCCAGGTGCCAGGAAGTCGAATGCATGCATGACATGCTGCATGTAGTGGGTGCCGTGGAACGGCGGGTTCATGACGACATGGGTGTAGATGGGCCGAGCAACCATCTGCAGGAAGTTGGCATGTGTGACGGTCAACCCGTGAATCTGCCGCTCCATCTCCTGAAGCACCCGGACGCGGCCAGGGTCAACCTCGACAGCGTCAACCCGCATGCCCCGATGGAGCAGTTCACGGACGATATTCCCCGTCCCGGCAGATGGCTCGAGCACATGGGCACCGTCTGGGAAGTAGACACCGTCAAGAATGGTCGATACGACCGGTTCCTGGGTGGCGTAGAAGGACAGGTCCTTGCAGAGCGCTGTGCACTGCTTGATGTCCTTCGCGGTGACATCGTCCGGGACACCGTCCGGGAGCACTTCGCCGTAATACTCGGCCAGGAGAAGGTTGGCCTTCTCGACGAGTTCGTCCCTGGTGAACCATAAGTGAGCATTGCCGTTCTGAAACGTGCGGATACGGAAATACTCGCTCTCCATGTATGACTGGCGTTTCCCGTATCTGCCGCCCCTGCTGTCATCAATGGCCGCAATCAGTCCCCGCGGGTTCGGCTTGTTGCCGTCCAGCACCGCGAACACTCGCTCAACGTCGCAGATGGTATCTCGCGTCCCGTTCCAGTGGGACCAACTGCCCCAGTCATCAAAGACGCGGGTCAGAATGATCCGGCTCCCAATCTTGAAGCCGTCGTGTGATCGGAATCGCCGGTCAAGGTCGATGAAGGCTCGAGCCAGGCCACGCTGGAAGATGAGTTTCGCCTGGCCCGCGAGAGAATCGAACGTCGACCAGACGGTGTCCTCGGTGACTTCGGGGACGTCGCCACAGAGCTGCTTATAGAGTTCATCCTTGGCCGTCCGGTCCATCATGCTCTCCATACCGGTCAGTGCGAGGAGATTCATCCACACCCGGGCGTCGACCTGTTGGCGATACGCCTTGAGAGATGCAACAGCGTCGATCCCCTCGAATAGGCGCTTGTATGCTGTCAACTCACTCCGGTCAGAAAGGGTAAAGTGCGCCGCTCCATACGCATGTTGAGCGTGATATTCGGACTTCTCAACCAGTTCAATACCGTGGACCATAGCAGCCACGGCTTCACGCATGGTGGACATCGCAGCGCCACGGTGAGCGCAGATCTCGGTCACGGTCGTTCGGGGAATCAACTCGTTCACAACAGCCTCCACGATAAGTCAGCATGCGGTAACACGCCCGCTCAAGCATTCTGTGATGTCAGCACTCTGAAAACGAGCCACCCGAGAGAAGTACGGGAATGCGGCATTCTGCCGAAACTGACGCATCGTCAGATCGATCCGCACTTCACCCAATATCGCTACCCAATGGGGCCGTCGTCGCACCTCGATGTACTCAACGAACGCCGGGTAGCCACGCTCCACCAGCCAATCGGCCAGCAGACACGAGTAGTTCAGACACAACCCCAGCCCGTCACAGTCCTGCACCACTTCCGTGACCCGGCATCCAGTCGGCGTCTTGAGAAAAACCGCCACCAACTGGCGGACCTCCCTGTTGGAGACATCACACGCCCTGGCCCGCTGCACGGAGTCGGCATACTCGCGCCACGCCTCCGGGAAGCCGGGCGAATACCACGGAACCGCTATGATCCTGGTGATGTCAGCCAGCAGGGACATGATCACCTACGCTGCCAGTGCCAATCGCGGGACATCCGCTGGATTGTCTTCGCGCCGACAGGGCGTACCCGGGCACTGTCCCGCTCGATGCAGATACAATGAGGAGTGTCCACTGTGATGATGGTCACCTCGGCACAATTGTTGCCGGCGAGAGTATGTAACTCCCGCAACGCAGTCCCCGAGAGATTCGTGTCAGCACAGGCTACGCGCATGCCCGCGCAGAGCGCTCTCGTAATCAGCGTGTTCCGTCGTTCAAGAACGATCCGCTCGAATTCACGATCGGCATCGGACTGCAGATCCCGATCAACAAACTTCCGACCCGGCTTGATCTCCTGCCGGATGTCATCCCGGGTAACGACCACATCCAGCAATCCCGCGTCGAGCATGGACTGAGAGATCGAACTCTTCCCACTCGCAGGAAGCCCACGGAAGATAAACAGGTGTGCCTTGGTTCCCACTACAGCCTCCAACTACGCGATCGCCGTCTTCCAGTCAATCCCACGCTCGGTACAGATGTCTCTGTTACCTCATGAATGGTTAACTGCGCCGTTTACTCGCCATCTTCCTCGATTGGCGCGACCACCGCCACGATCTCACCCGCAGAGTTGAACCAACCAATCCACGGCGCATCGGTCGCCTGATTGGCAGTCAGACCCTCGGACTCAAGGTAAGCCTGAATTTCCGCAGGGATACGCCGGATGACCGGCCTGGTGTAAACCATGCGAAGCAGAGGCAACACGTCATCTGCCCCGACGTTCCACTCGCTTCGTTCTTCGGGCGTGGGATCGACGTCGGCACGATAGACGGCGCCCTTAACCGCCCGCCATCTGTACCCGTCGATCCACGGGCCGCAACGGGCGATGCGCTCGAGTTCATCAGCGAGTTGACTTCCCGCTCGCCTGAGATCATCGGCCAACTGTCGCCGCGTCTGGCCGCGCAATATAGACAGTGCGCCCAGTAGCATTTCGAGTGTCTGTGTGAGCGCCAGTGAAAACCCATGGCGCGTGTTGTGCTCGAGCGCCTGGTAAAGAACACGCTCTCCCATTCCGATCTCTGTACTCTCGGGATTGATGTAGTTCATACTCACCTCATGAATGAACAGTTACGGTACCGCTCAGGAGCGGCGTTGAACGCCTTCTCGCGGATGACTAGGTAGCGAACCCCATGCCCGCTACGGCTACGCAGAATGACATGCTCCTCACCAGTGCGGGCCGTCTGCTCAGTACACTGGGTACGAGTTGCTTCATACGCCTGACGATCCGTCTGGGCACGGTCGAACGCGTCCTTCAGGTCCTGACTGGTCTTGAAGCTTCCATAAAGCCCCAGGGCTCGAGCCGCACAGTTCACACCGAAATGGGTTACCGCCCCGTGCTCGTCCTCAAGCCAGACCACCCGCTTCAGGCCAGTTTTCCCACAGCAATCGCAGGAGTCTACGTCGTCGTTGATACCCAGGCGCCGATAAGTCGTCATGTGAAGCACCTCCGTCGTGGTGTGATTATTATACAACACTATTTTAATGGTTTGCAACGATTTTGAGCGGAACCTGGGAAAATTTTTCTGGACGATTCGGAATCAGGATTCGGCAGGGGAACAGTGATCGGGTGGAGTGAGGGGCAGCGGCTTGTATATGCGGGTGAGACAATGATACAAGGAACAAGTACAAGTAGTCGGGGGCAGGTTCTGAAGAAATGGGGATGCGCGAGGGGAGGGAATCTCGGACACGGGAGGTATGGTTAACTTATGGCGGTATGGTGTAACTAGACTGTGGGCTGATTTCCAGGAAAAATGGACAAATTTGCGAGAGGGGTCGAGTAAACATCCGGCGCTGTGGAAAATCCTAATTTCTGTAGAAAAATCAGGCACTTACCCAAAATGGTACAATCTTTAATCATAGCGAGCACTTACGTCTGTCTTACGCTTTCCGGGTGAGGTATGAACTGCTCCGGCGTCCAGGAGATGGTTGGTTCGTAGCGTGGTACGCGTGACGAAGGAGGAGAGCCAGGCCAGAGAATGAGACACCCTCGGAGAATGACGAACTCGTATGCAGCGCTGCTGTGTGGCGATCGTCGGGCCGGTGATAACGCAACTCGGACACTGGGCAGCCTCTATGGCCGAGCAAACCACATCATCATCAGGTAGGGGGAGACGGCGAGCGCTTGATGGACGTCCCTTCCTGGTACAACCTGGGCATGATAATTCCAGGTGCGGGTTGCATGTTCACTCTTGATTACGCATGGATATCAAGCTTCACTTGACCATTATGATACATGTGTGTTGTCAAGTAGTTACGTCGATAATCGGGAAAACACGGCTCAAACCTACGTCTGATAACATACATTATGACAACTTATGACCCTTTGCAGCGAGTAGGCACCTGGCAATAATGCCATTGAAGTACAGAGGCTTACGGAGTGGTACGGTTTTACACGTCCTTGTAGACTCCCTTTGAATAGCTGGTGATTCACAATCCATGAACGATCGGAACCTCAACTCACTGGGTATCTCGCCCTACACTGGGCCTTGATGGAGACATCGCAGCCAGGCTAGTGTCTCAGTTTTATCAGCTCCGGACACTCCTATTATCACGCAGCCAGCGCCGCTGTCAACGCTCCAGAGCCGTGTTCTGGGGTGAGCACCAGCCTATGTCTCAGCAATATCCACTCATCCAGTAGGCTACTGAATCTCGCCCTTTTGCAAAGTGCTGTATTTTCCCGGGTTTAAGCGTCATTCCTTAAAGCGTTGTTTGTCTATTTCAACAATACGACTAGTCAGTAGTTATCTGGAGAGTCGAATTAAGGCTGATTCTGGGCATGGACAGGTACGGTGAGACCTCCTGGAGAGGGAGAACAGGGGCCATATCACCGGGTGAGATGCCAGATTATCACGCCAGGATTGATGGTTTCAGTGTTTTTCAGTACGTCAAGATAGCGTTGACTGTTCGTGTTTTTGCGAAGAGTGGTGTTTTCCCGGCTTTTTACGTCATTCCTTTAAACGGTACTTTACGGAATCAACAGGGTGAACAGTCAAGTATAATTGGATGGCTGAGATGGTGGAGTGGCGGATGGGGTGAATTTTGGGCCAGAGGTGGCTCGGTGAGGGCGGCGGGTGGGTCACTTCTCCCGCGATCTCTGCCCTTTTCCCTCGTCTGTCCCCTTATCGCTCTCCCGATCCCTTACATTACTGTCCCTACTCTCCTCCCCTTCACTCTCGCCGTTACACCAGTCTCTCTATCGCGTTCTACCACACGGCTCAACCTTGCTCTTCCCGTCCTTGAATCCGCTACCCCGCCCATGAGTTTCTGACACGCTGTCAATCGCTGACACCGTGTCAGAAACTGTCGAATAAACGCCAACTTGTAACATATTGGAATGCTTGTCTTTTCCAAAATCGTGAGCACTTTTGTCATATAGCATAAAGTGATATATTGAGGACTTGCGCCATTTTGCTAGTAGCCAGATCCTTAAGTGTAAAACTGCCGGTAGTACAGCATTTATGTACTTTCATTCCAGTATTTGCGGTATATCGTAGTGAGAAAATACTGGAATCAGTAAAATAACATTTGAAAGTTGTGTTAGCTGTGATAGAATTACTCTGGACGATGTACTTGAGTGCTTGTGTGGATGCCGCCATCGGGTTGTGATGGTGGTACATATTTTCCCGAAAGATGTTCGGAGGATTGAGCTATGCATGACTTCGACTCTACGGTATCGGTGTCTCCTGATGGCGGGGATACATGGTCTGACGTGGCGCGGTTTACGGGGGAGTTTCAGGTGATGATTCCCCCTGCGCTCGAGGCGGCGGTGCGTGTTCAGGGGCGGGGAATGATTCGGGTGGTGGTACTTGATCCGCTTCCTGTCACAGAGCAGGCGCTTCGATCGGCGGTTTTGCGGCTGGATAACGATGTACGGCGGGTGTTCGTTCGTGAGCAGTTTACGGATGAGAACGGTGGATTGGGCGAGCGGCTGATGCTGACGCTCAGATTCGGAAAGGAGCGACTGTGAGTGGTCCATTGGGAGAGATCTTCCAGACTGACGACGACTGGTCGGATCTGGGAGACGGTGTGCTCGTGTACACCGTGAATCATCGGCCGTATCTGGTGCGGGACACTCTCCAGCAGGGGAATCCCTACCGGGACGAGGGCGCGACGGTGTTTCGATCGGAGTATGCCACCCGGCATATCGACGTCAAGACTGGGTGGCGGGTCACCTTCGATGACCAATTCATCTCGCACAACACCCGTATCGTCAAGGCGGCGGGGCGGGTCTACCCTGCTTCTTTGAGTTACGACCAGTTCAGAGCGCTCGAGCACCCGAGGTCCTACGAAATCAAACATCGTATGGGTAGTTCTGACGTAGAGCCTGGCTACACCTGTGGACTTCGGAGCAACGGCTGGAGCATCGCTCTGAAGGAGCCGTGGGGCATACACCCCGAGGCGGCGCTGGCCACATGGATGAAGGGTGACTCTCCCGGGGATCCCGGTCTTCTCGCTGTGGTGGAGATCATCGGGTGGCATACCGTCGTTAGTCACATCATCAATCGTGGGTGGCCGGAGTTGGCACCGGCCCGGGTTGTCCTCCCGGTGGTGGATGACGACAGTCAGGCCATGATCGCCCGTCTCCGGCGTGAGAATGCGGCGCTGTCTGCCAGGGTGGGCGAGCTCGAAGCCAGGCAGATCACATGTGAGTGTGATCCCACATTGCCGGCGTCCCAGCGGTGCAACGGCAAATGGGCACGATGTCATGCCGGTGTGCGGTCGCTCGAGGCCAGACGGGCAAAAGGGGCGAAGCGATGATAGCCATCAATGACGCCCGTGGGCACCGGCTCACCGTCATTACCGAGCAAGACCAGGTGCTCATCGACTGCGACACGGATGAGTACGTGTTGTCGGCTGGCCAGTCCGATATGCTGGCTCTGGCACTACTCCTGCGCGACGGCGAAGATGCGCCCTCCGACCTCTGCGACATCGAGGGGTGGATCGGCCATCACGACAGCATGGTCAGGGCGTGTGAGCGGTTCCTGAGTACGATCCCGATGGCTGCTGTAGTTGACGCTCTTCGGAATCGGGGACTGGACGTCTCCAGCCTTGAGGAGTGCGTTCACGGGGAGGAACCGACACGGCTACATTGCTGGCCCGACAAGGTTTATCCTGGAAGGTGGATATACCACATAGCGGTGGGTGGTAGTTACATCGTCGGGCGATTCGTATCTGAGGGCGTGGATGTACTTTTCGAGGACATCAACGGCGTCCTCATCTGTTCGCCCGTATACGTCGAGGGCGAATACTTCGAGCGTATAGGCTGAAAGGAGCGTTGTGCCATTCAAGATTTGCAGAGACCATAGCAACGAAAAGAACACCTATGCCGTCGGCGAAAGCCGTTGGTACCCTGGACTTCTTACCCTGATGTGTATCAAGCCGCACAAACATACCACTGACCTCTTTTTGCTCGGTTCGTTCGACGTCGAGACGGCCAAAGCGCTCCGCGATCAACTCAACACTTGGATTCAATCAGAGGAGTCTCATTCCGACTCCTCTGAAGATGGTGCGCGTATCGACTGACCATCTTGCTGGGTGGATTGTGGACGCTGACGCTGCTATGACTGGTACTGGGCTTATATCTCCTGAATGGCTGGCGTTCTGTCGCACTCATGGGCGCATGCCTTCCTTTGAAGACACACCACGGCCATGGATGTACAAGGGCTGGTCGCTCTACTACGTCATTCTGCTCCAGACCTGCAATGCGCCGGCAATCCCGCAGCGATGGGGCTATCTCATTGACACGCTCATGCATGGGGTGCTCCCGTCTGAGGGCATCCCATGGGTGACCTTCCATCAACCCTACCAGGAAGCGGCTAAGCCTGCCTTCGCTCAGGTTCAGCGATGGGTGTCCATTATTGAGCGTGACGGGGGCGGATGGCGGGCGCTGGTATCGCTGCTCGAGTGGCTGGGCTGGTCGCTGGGCGTTCATGACAGCCCTCCTGAACTTCGAGAGAACGTCTGCGAAACACTCTACCGTGAGGTGAACCTGCGTCATCTTCTGGTGGCCGCTGGCGACTATCTGGGAACACTCATCTCCCAGCGGTTCGGGGGCGGGCCGAACGCATTCTTCCCGACTCCCCAAGGCGTGTGCAATGCCAAGGCCGAAATGGTCTTCCATGACGCTCGGCAAGCAGGCGATACCCGGGCGTTACGGACGCTTGACCCGTGCTGTGGCACTGGGCGAATGCTTCTGTCCGCCTCCAACTACACTATGCGGCTTACGGGGGCAGATATTGACACGACGGTGCTTCTGGCATCTCGTATCAACATGGCGCTCTATGTGCCATGGGGGCTGGTCCCTATTCCTGACGACATCTTCGACAACACACGACTCCTGACCGAGCAGGTAGGGCGCTTCCGCAACCTTCTCGACACCATCCACCGGCTCGAGCCGGTGGTGGAGCCATCCCTATCTCAAGTAGTTATCAGCTCACGCGAACCCATCCCTGATTCGCGAAAAGCTCAACAGATCAGCCTATTTAACCTGAAATGAGGAACATTATGGACTTTGAAGCACTTGGGATCTCCAAGGAAGACATCATCGACCGAATTGTAGACAACGCGGTGACTGTTCTGGTCGAAGAGTACCGAAATGATAGCGCTCGGGACGTCCGGGACGAGGTGCGGCGTATCTCACTCGAAGGCATTCGTGAGAAGGTTACCGCCATCATCAACGACGAGGCGACCAAAGCGCTTGAGGGGCGGTTTCAACCGCTCACATCGTGGGGCGAGGAGAACGGCAAACCCACATCGATCCGGCAGATGTTCGTGGATGCTGCCAGGGAATGGTGGGCGGTGAAGGTGGATAGCAAAGGTAATCCCGACGTCCACAACTACGGCAGCAAGGCTATTCCCCGGGCCGAATACGTGGCCAAGAAGGTCATGACGGATGTGGTGAGCGAGACGTTCAAACTCGACATACAGCGGATCATCAACGCACTTCGCGATGAGTTCAAGGCGGCAGTGTCCAAGGCCATGACCGATATCGTCACGGCGCACTTCGCCAAGTAGGCAACACTTCCAGTAAACAGTTCAGTTATGAGGAACACATGGACTTCAACGCAGTAGTGGCAGATGAACTGGCAAAGATGGTCGACTCCGGTAAGGTGCGCGAGTTGGTGGCCAAACATCTGGAGAAGACCATCGAGGGCGTCATCGTCGAGTCACTTCGCCCTTACGGCGACATGGGCAAGGCTCTCACCAAGAAGGTCGAAGAGGCCATCGGCATCGAACTCATCAAGGTCAACCTGCAGACCGCCATGCTGGGTATGGGACATCTCGTCGAGGGAGCCGTCAACCGGTACGTGACCGAGCAGACTCACCCGGTACTCACCAAGCGGCTGGAGGAAATCTTCAAGGCTCCCCCGAAGACGATCGCCCTTCAGGAGTTGATCGACGCCTACAAGGAAGATAAGGCGGACGACACCAATCGTGACGATGCGGAATGCATCGGGCTGCTCATCGAGATCGAGGGAGACAAAAATTTAAGCATCGGTTTGAATCCTGCTCCCCACAAGCGCGACATCTCCAGTTACTCAAGTAGCAAGAAGTCCATCACCAAAGTCAATGACTGCGAGATCCATCTGCACATGCAGAAGTCCGATGGCGGCTACTCCCTACAGTTCATCTGGTTCGGCGGGTATGCCAGTAAGTCCACTAAGGACTTCCTCCCCACGGCCATGTACGGCTTCGCTCGGCGCCTCTTCCAGATGTACGCGGGCGGAACCATCGTGATCGTTCCCGATACCGACCCGGACGACTACGACACCTACTACAGCCACAACGACTGACCATCTTCCCGGCGTCGGGAGAATGGTACAAAGGCAGGCTCAACCGGATGCTCTGGCGCTACGGAGCATCCCTTGAACCTACCAACAGCGAAAGGAGCCTATGGACTTCAAAGCACAGACGACGAGTACGGAAGATCAGGCGCTTCGCCACGCGGCCGAGTCAGCCATTCAGGAGATGATCGACGCCGTTGATGTAGACAACGACGGCGAACTCGACAAGCCGTCATCCGCGGACGTCGAACGGGCGGCTCGAGACCTCGTTGCCGAGATGATGAGCATCATCGGCGTGGACCAGTAGGGGGAATCAGATGAGCATCGATTACACGGCAGTGGTGAAGTATGGCTTCCGCTTCACGGCTGAGCAACTGAATGAGATCTGCGCGAAGCTCGACATCGACGACGGCCCAGACTCGCTTGATGACTTCCTGAAAGCTACGTTCGAGGTCAACTGGTGGTACGCGGAAATCGGCTCCGCGTACCAAGGCGATGAAGACACGGTATTCGGTCCACACGTCGAGATGACGGCAGATCCGAGCCCGATCAAGCCTGAGCATCTGGACGCCCTGGCCAAGTGCGCCGATGTGCTCGGACTGGACGTCAAGCCGTCGTGGCACATTGGCATTCATATCTGGTAACCGTCTTCCCTGGCCGGATAAACCTTGCCTCCTTGGAGATCTCATGACTCAGAAGGAAAAACAATTCATCGACGACATGAAACGATGCCGGGGCATCGACTTCGCCCGGCTTGGAATGATGGTCGAAGTCGATGGGGATGTGGGAACCATCATCGGGATGAATCAAAGCGCCAACCTTGACGTGATGTTTGCTAACCGACTCAAACATGGCAAACACCCGATGAACTGTCATCCCACATGGCGTATCCGGTACTTCGATGAGAAGGGCGAGGTCATCGCCGACTGTACCAAAACCAACGTGGAGTAACTGTGAACCATCGCCGTAAACTCGAAGGAACCAGTATTGCTGGCTGGGACGTTCTCCGATACATTGGCGAACAAACATTCCAATGCCGCTGCCTGGCATGCGCAACCATCCACCTCGTGCGAGGGGATAGCCTGCGGCAGGGCCGTTCCAGGCAGTGTAGCGACTGTGCCCGCAAGCAGTTGACACAAAGCCGACGAACGCGGCGATGGTCCACCCGCCCGAAGCAGCCATGAACGGCTACTACACGTCCGGCCCGCCTTCAACTCTCAAGAATCAATCAAATACCCGTTGAATTGTTGCTACCAGCCTGCTATACTCAGCTCAGTTGTGTATGGGGGCTGACGTGAAGCCGAAGCAGTTGTCGCTGATAACAGAACCGCCCGAAGTAATGCCGCCGTGGTTGTTTGACGATTACGACCGGATCATCGTCGCGTTCTCCGGTGGTAAGGACTCGACTGCTTGCGTGCTGCTTCTGCTCGGCGTGACTGACCCATGCCTTCAGCACGCCATCAAGAAGTTGCTGGTGGCCGGTGGACGTGGTGGGGGCAAAGACATCACCCGAGACATTCAGGATGCCATCGACACGTTGTTGCGATGGCAGGAGATGAGAAAGGAGGAAACTAGTGAGTTGGAAAGTCGGTGACAAGGTCTACATGGGTCATGGCGACCCCGAGAGTGTCGGCACTATCGAGCGCATCACACCATCGGGCCAGATGTACGTAGACGGTAAACGGTTCACGTCGATGGGTAGGCGCTACGGTGGAGGGGAATCCCTCGAGCCGATCAATGAATCGACGACGAAGCGCTATCATGAAAACCTGGAGCGGCTCGAGCGAATACGTCAACAGGAAAAGTACGAACAGGATGTGCGCCACCGTCTACGCTCCATTGACTGGCGCGCTCTCTCCCAGGAAGAGATTGATCGTATCTACGTCGGCACGTTCACACCAGAGCAGCGACGGAAGGAGGTTATATCTCGAGCGACCCGGGCCAATTTTTCACGCTTCTCAGAGACCGAAGCCTTCCTCGCCGTCGTGGAGGGGAAGTGAAGCCCATCACCACTGAGTCAGTCGCCGTCATGCTCGAGGCCCACCATGCCCGCGTGGAGCTCGCCAATCGGATCATCGAGATACTGGGTGTGGACGCCGTCACCCAGGCGTTGAAGGAGCGTGGCTATGATGTGCCTGACATCGACATGCTGATGGACGACGACAGCGAGCCATCATGTCAAGAACTGGCCGAGACGGGCCGGTGCGGAAACTGTGACCTCAAGCCAAGGTGTCCAGTGCGGAGACTGCAATGAGCGCCGAGTACGAGAAGATCCAGACGTGGCTCATGGTGCGGCAGGCTGAAGGCAAGCCAGTCAACCCCATCTTCTTTGCCATGGATGCCAGCCATAGCGCTCGAGGTGGCCTGCTTGGCTATCTGCTGGAGGGGAAGAAGGCGTGGTCCGAGCCTCCACCGAAGTCCTATTCTCGTCCCTGCTACGCGTTCTTTGAAGCCGGGATGGATGGGCTCACCTTCACGGGCGAGGTGTGGCAGGACCCGCTCATCGTGGTCATCAACCAGCATGCGTGGTCGATCCTCGAGCGAAAGAGTGATGATTGTCTCATCATCAAGCCCGAGGACTGCCGGTCTGACCGCCGCTGGGAGTTGACCATTCTCGAACGTGTCCAGCACGCCGTGAACTACACATCGACTCGATCCCGTCTTCGCCCACTCGCTCCACTGCCCACGCAGATGGAGATGTGGGAGTGGAAGGCGAAGATTGACGGCGAAGGTCGCTGAACTCGGTGCAGTAGCATGAAAATCATCCGACTCTTCCCGAGACGAACCACAGCCACACCGAATGACGCCCTTGTGCGCGTCGATTGCCCGCCAGGCCTGTTCGACGAAGCCGACGAGGTTCACATCAGCGTGGCGTTTATCTGGGATCTCCCGGTGGCCGAGCGACTCGAGAATCTCTGGCGGCACGTCGCACCGGTCAGAATAGGTGGGCCAGCGACTGGTGAGCGTGGCGGAAACTTCACACCCGGTATGTACCTCAAGCCAGGCTACGTCATCACGTCTCGCGGCTGCCCGAATCGCTGCTGGTTCTGTTCGGTCCCAAAACGAGAGGGCGCTCTACGGGAACTCGCCATCACCGATGGCTGGAATATCCTCGACGACAACCTACTGGCATGCCCTGAGGAGCACATCAGGGCGGTGTTCGCCATGCTTCACCGACAGAAGCGGGTCGGTCACCGTGCCGAGTTTACGGGCGGGCTCGAGGCTGCGAAACTTCAGCCCTGGCATGTGGAAGAGATCCGAAAGCTGGCTCCCGAATCTGTCTTCTTCGCTTACGACACGCCCGACGACCTCGAGCCATTGGTGGATGCTGGTCGTCTGTTCCAACAGGCGGGCTATGGTCGCAACAATCATCACCTGAGAGCATACGTGCTCTGCGGGTATGCCAAGGATACGTTTGAAGCGGCCGAGAAACGGATGAGACAGGTGGTTGACGCAGGCTTCTGGCCCATGGCCATGGTTTGGCGTAACAGACATGGGAACGTCTCTCAAGAATGGGCTCGTTTTCAACGACTCTGGGCACGACCGGCCATCAGTGCGAATCTGGCGAAAGGAACCAACCCGTGACCACTCTACTCCACCACATTCGCAACAAGCCATCCCAATCACTGGAGCCGCTCGAGACCGCGTTCGTAGCGCGGCTCAAAGCGCACCTAGACGCCCTGGCGTCGTCGCTGAGCATAACACCCGACACATTGATCGAGATATTAGTTGATAACGCTCTGACAGGCCTTACAGAAGCACAGGTGGCCATTGTCGACATACTCCGCGCCTATATCATGGTGAGCCGGGACGTATACGGAACCTACCAGGCAGAACTCGCGGAGCGGGCTGGCTCGGAGCCATGGGATCGATGAGTCAGTTATCGCTTCTGCAACAAGAAGAATCGTCTGACAAGGTAAGCCTGGCCCAGTCCATCGCTGACCTGCAGGAGGAGATCCGCACCCTGTACCTCGAGGATGGCACTCCATGGGTGTTGGGCTATAGCGGAGGCAAGGACAGCTCTGCGACACTACAACTCGTCTGGACGGCGCTGGCCAAACTGCCTCGAGCCGACATCAAGAAGCCAGTCCACGTCATCAGCACAGACACGCTTGTCGAGAACCCGGTGGTCGCTGCCTGGGTTGGTAAGTCGCTCGAGCAGATGGGCGTTGCTGCTGACAAGCAGGGAATGCCCATCAAGCCACACAAACTCACTCCGGAGCTGCTTGATAGCTTCTGGGTATGCCTGATCGGCAAGGGCTATTGCTCCCCTCGCATGCCCGGTATGCGCTGGTGTACCGAACGGCTGAAGATCAAGCCATCCAACAAGTTCATCACCAACGTCGTCAGCCGTCATGGTGAGGCCATCCTGTGCCTGGGTACTCGCAAGGCTGAGAGTGCGAGTCGCCGGCGTACCATGGAGGCAGCCGAGAAAGGGCGTATACGTGACCGCCTGAGCCCGAACAAGTCGCTACCCGGCTCATGGGTCTACTCGCCCATCGAGGACTGGTCTAACGACGATGTGTGGACGTTCCTCTTCCAGGTGCCGAACCCGTGGGGGTGGCACAACCGGGCACTGTTCAGGATGTACGCGGCGGGATCTGACTCCGGAGAGTGTCCACTGGTAGTCGATACGGGAACGCCGTCATGCGGCTCGAGCCGGTTCGGGTGCTGGGTCTGCACGCTGGTCGAAAAAGACAAGTCGATGGCTGCCATGATCCAGCACGACACGGAAAAGGAGTGGATGGAACCACTGCTTGGCTTGCGTGACGATCTGGCCATGCAGAAGGATCGCCATCTGCGCGACTTCAGGCGCATGAATGGCCGCGTGCAACTCTTCCACGACCGAACGATCCCCGGTCCATATACTCAACAGGCTCGAGCCGACTGGCTACGGAAACTCCTGCGCACTCAACGCGAGGTGAGCGAATACGCACCGGCCGGCGAACGGCTCGAGTTGATCTCCATGGATGAACTTCGGGAAATCCGCCGTATCTGGGTGCTCGACAAACACGAGATAGAAGACCTCCTACCCGGTATCTACGAGCAAGAGATTGGACATCCCTATCCAGACCGAGACATTCTCGGACCTGTAGACATTCCTTTTGAGAAAGACGCGCTGGGGCTTCTCAAGGAGTGCTGCAGCGACCCCATGGAGTACGAGCGAATTCGGAACCTGCTTCACGTTGAAGCGTCGTACAGAACTTCCGTCCGACGTGCGGGCCTGTATGACGCACTTGAGAACGTACTCGTGCGCACCAAGTACGTGAACGAAGAAGACGCACTCGCGTATCTGAGAGAGGTGAACCAGATTCGCGAGCAGGCCCAACTGGGTCTGCTCGGCACAAACATTCACGAGGTTGAGGAGTATGAAGAGGCGTGAGATCATCCAGTTCCAAACCGCTGAAGCAGCACTGGTAGCGCTCAAGAAGGCCGATACTGCGCCGGCTTCACAGGAGAAGTATCGGCCTTCTTGAGCGACGAATGGACTACTCAACATGTGGTTCAGGCATGGCGAGTGGTACAACCGGCCAGATCACGCCTGCCGGATGTCGCTCTCACGGGCGCTGTACGAGTTGATCCACAACAGCAGCCAGGGTGACAACTACGTCTCCATCGAGCGCATGGCCATCATCCCAGCCGATACACTCCCCGCTGAGCGAGTGCCCAAGATCAAGGATTAGCGATGAGCGACTACATCATTCATGAACTGGCGCCGGGACACTTCGGAGCGTACCCGAACGAGAATTATCGCCCCATCCTTTACAGTGGCAGAAGCCGAGACAGGGCACGGGAGGCAATCGACAGATGGAACACGGTGCAACCTCTCGTCTCCTGGGAGGCGCTGGACGTGATAGCGGCTTCTGAAGGAGGGGAAGTCGTCAGGCAGGTAACCCCAGGGCGAGGGTCATGTTGCGTTATCATGTCACGACGAATGCCAGGCATGGAGTCACAACGCGCGGTGGCCCACTTCATCTGTGTCGCTGCGCTGGCTGGCGTAATTCCCTTGGATGACGAATCGTGGGATTTGTGCCAGCAGCATATATCTGGACAAGAGCAGTCACCGAACATCCTTCCTCTTCCCATGCCCGCACTACCATCTATTGCTGTCGTTCAACTTTCCTTGTTCTGATTGCGTATTGATTAAAATACTAGTTGATCAGTATGCACGGTCATGTTATTCTTACCTCAGACTTATCTGGAGGTGAAACATGCACTCGAATGCTGCCGCGGCCTTGCAGTTGATCCGACGCGGACCTTGTCGGCTGGTCAAGGCAAACCTTGTCCTTCTCTCTAGCCCAGACGAGCGGTGCTGGGTCGACACCAAGACCATCGACTCCCTGGCATCGCAGGGAGTTCTCGGGGTGAAGGACAATGTCTACGCCCTGAGAAATCCCAACACTATGTTCCTGGATGTGTCGACGGAGAATCTTCTTGGCGAGCGTGAGAACCAGGAAGACGCTTTTCACACTGACAGTACTACCGGCTTATTCATTGTGGCCGATGGGATGGGAGGACATGCCAAAGGGGAGGAGGCTTCCCGAGTAGCGGTCGAGCATATCTCCGGCGCGCCCAATCTGCGGTTCGGTTTTCGCCGGGCAAACGAAGCGGTCAAGGCGATTCCCCGTGAGGGATGGTCCAAGGCACCGGGCACGACAGCCGTAGCACTGCGACTGTCGCTTTTTGACGGTCGCTACAAGGCCACTATCGCTCACATCGGGGACTCCCGCTGCTACCTGGCGCGGTGGGGAAAACTGCACAGGCTGACCATCGACCACGGCATCGGGCACCGGCTCGGGCGGCTCATCGGTTGCAGTAGTGGCGACGGGATTCCCGACGTCTCCACTATCCGCGTTGAGCCACACGACCGGTTCCTTCTGTGCAGCGATGGACTGCATGGGAAACTCGACGACGACGAGATCGGTCGTCGACTGGTAGGTCATTCGGTTGCTGATTCCAGCATGCGGCTGGCCGAATGCGACCCCTCCGACAATCTCACACTTATCGTGGTGGAGGTGCTGGCGTGAACCACATTTGGCACAAATGTGAGGGCCAGTGTTGCAGTCCCGGGAACTGCCCGTACTGTGATGGGCACGTCCACCATTGCAGGGTGTGTGACGGGCTGGAGGACTTCAGTCTGCCTACTGAGTGCCCGGGTGAGCCCATGGACGATGCGCTCCAGGCCGTCGTCCCCATCTACATGGACTTCATCGGCTGTCGCTGGGTGGGCCCGGTACCCAACGATCATTGCCCTCGTTGTAACCGTCCCATCACGGCTCGTACCGTCCCGCTCAATGTGGACAGTACGGTCAAGACTCATGAGCGCTATGACGGGCTGGCGCTCTGCCGAACCTGTGATCGGATCGAATCGACCCGGGAGGAAAAATGATTTTACCACCGTGGGGCAAGTGCCCAATGTGCGGTGTTTACCTGACCGATGAAACCATCGGGCGATGGAAGGACAGCGGTTCGACTGAGAAGGACGGCACCATTCGTAAAGATGTTTTGGGCCGTCCTTGGTGCCAGGGATGTCAGGATAAGCACGACGACATCGACTGGGACGAGGTAGCGGAACGACGACTCGGCCAAAAGTAGAGGTTGAAGTGATCACAGCGGTAGCGCAGCGCTGGCGGGAACGCAGAGGCGTGTATCGTCCCGCAGATGAAGTCATCAACACCAGCCACTACGAGGTGGCTGAGATCCCCGGTGACACAATTGCTCGAGCCTTCGTAGAGACCCATCACTACAGCGCCAGTTATCCAGCGGCACGCTTCAGGTTCGGTCTGTACCGTGCTGGATCTCTGGTTGGCGTAGCGGTGTTCTCCCACCCGACGAATGACAGGTTGCTCTCCATTTTTCCGGGGGAGCGACTTCAATCCGTCGAGCTCGGACGCTTCGTCCTTCTGGACGATGTTCCTGGGAATGGTGAAACTTGGATGTTGGCCAGGTGCTGGGAGTTGCTTCGGAAGAGGGATATGGTCGGGGTGCTGTCGTTTAGCGACCCTATGCCTCGAGAATCTATCGACGGACACCATGTGTTCGCGGGCCACATCGGGGGAATATACCAAGGGCATAACGCAACCTACCTGGGCAGGGGGACATCTCGCCGGCTAAGACTCTTGCCAGACGGCACCGTCATGAGCGACCGTGCGATCTCCAAAATTCGTAGTCTCGAGCGTGGGTGGAAGTACAGTTGCGCCCTCCTCGAAAAACATGGCGCCACAGCCTATCAGGGGCCACTGTTCGAGCCTTCTGACGTATGGCTCAACTACTGGCTTCCGAAGCTTACCAGGCCGCTCAGACACCCGGGAAACCACAAGTATGCATGGGTGCTGAATCGGCGTGATAGGCGACATGTCGATAGGCACTGGACCGCCCTGCCTTATCCGAAGTTCTCCTACACGGAGTAGCTTCTCATTATGTTCTGTTGATGCTATACTATACACAGTATCACTACTTACATGGGAACCACATTATGCCAAAGTATGACCTTACCAATTTTATTGGATCTAAGTTCGGTCGATGGACCGTATTAGGCAAAGGACAACGCTCGCCAGCAAGGGTACAACTATGGCATGTGAAATGTGAATGCGGTATAGAGCGTCAACTCCCGAAGCATGTGCTAACCAGCGGTGACAGTCAATCCTGCGGTTGCCTGAGACAGGAAATGCACTCCAACTGGAACATAACGCACGGAGCTAAACGAGGAGGTCATAGCACGCCAGAGTACTCGTCATGGCTTAGCATGAAAGCACGCTGCACAAATGTTTACGACCCCGAGTTCCACAATTATGGTGGCCGTGGCATCTCAATTTGCGAAAACTGGTTGGCCAGTTTCAAAGCGTTTCTGTCAGACATGGGGCCTAGGCCAAATGATAGTACTCTAGATCGAATCGACGTCAATGGAAACTACGAACCTGGTAATTGTCGATGGGCCACGATAACAACACAAACGAGGAACATGCGTAGCAATAGACGTATGGAGTTCAATGGCGAGACGCTCTGTTTGAGTGAATGGGCGGAAAGATATGGACTTAGATCGGATTGTATCTCCGCACGGCTTAAAAGAGGCTGGAGTATTGCAAAAGCGCTAGAGACCCCTTTAATGTGGGGGCATCACAAGTAGCCTCACACCATCGGTCGCACCCGACTTCACACCCGAGGTGCTTCGCAGGGTAATCCGTGGGGAGCGGCACAAGCCACACTGCCCACTGGCGGCAGGTCACGATATGGCGCTGAAACGCGCGATCATCCACTGGCTACCAGATTGGTGCATGTGTGGTGACCGCCTGCCGTCTCTGGCTGATGTCTGGGAGCGGCAGAAGTGCGACCATAAACTGATAGCCAAGCCTCGCCTGCTCATCAGTTACGCGGATCCCGCGGCCGGGCACGATGGAGCCCTCTATCTGGCGGCGGGAGCTACACCGTGCGGGGCGGCCAAGAATGGGAAACTGCTGTTTGCGTGGGGACTCGAGCCGTTCGTGACAAGCGCCTTGGACCAATTGCGCGCCACTTTTTCTTGACCAACCCATCCGCATCGCTACACTGATAAGTGACTTATAATGTAGCGAGGTACATATGGCGCGCCAAGATTTCGTTCCCGTCCCGGTGGACAGCCTGAATTGGAAAACCATCGAGGACTACGTGATGAATACCCCACTGGGTACTCATGCCTGCCGGGCAGATGTGCTGGATTCGGATCTGTATGTCATCTTGAAACCGGGCGAGGATGAGCGCCTCGAGAAACTACAGGTCCAGATCTTCTGTGACTGGATAATTGAGACAAAGGGCATCATTCTCGGGCCGCAGATGAAGTACCTGTTGGAGATCTTCGGGCTCACTCAGAGTGTACTGGCGGACGCGGCACAGATTTCGCAAAGCGCCATTTCACAACTTGTCACTGGTGCGACAAGAGCATCTAAGCAAACCTCTAGAGAATTAGCGATTATGTTTCGGATCGAGAGTGGATGCCGCGGCTTTCTTGCGGCTTTAGGTGCGGGAAAGTGGATGGATGAATGGGGCCACATCCCCCACCCCGTCACTACAGGGGACGTGGAACAGCTAACGGGTGCTGTGCAGGAACTCGGAGCGTCGTAATGGTGCCTGCACCGGAACAATAGCTCTACCCGGTACCAGTGTCAACGAGTAGTTTGCAAATCCCCACTGATTATTTTTTCATCCCGAGCGATTATTTTCAATAAACGTCTTGACGTTAATCAAATCCAGGTATTATATTATCTACATGGACGGTCGATGAACGGCCGGACGGAGGATGAGGATATGGTGATCAAGCCCGATTGGATGAACAACACGAACGCGGTGATCGAAGGCAACCTGCTGAAGATTATCCAGCAGGCGATTAAGGACGGTGGGGTTCTTCCGGAGGACTACGCTGACATCTTCGTCCTGCGCTGCCCTGCCGGAGTGTGGATTTTTGATTGGGCATAACCGCTACACCCGAACCCCGGCGGATATCCCGGGCACAAGGAGACTATGGTGACCACGATCACATTGCCATCAGGTCTCGAGCTCTCTGCGCGGCTGCTCAAGCGTGAACATAACGGGGACCTCGTAGGGTGGTTTGAGTTGTGGTCAAGCCCGGTGGTAGTTTATCGGCAAAAAGGCCGTTGGACATCAAAACGATATCAGCGTGCAGGCTCTCGCGTGTCCGGCAGTGCGTTGAGCCGGGCCGACTGGAACGCATTGAAGGCGCATACAGAGCAGTTTGCTACGCAGTCTCCGCGATGAATCGCAGGAGGCAGAGGGAAGAGAGACCATGGAAAGCCCGGCTGCAGTAAAGTGTACCCATAAAGGCAGGCAAGAGAACGGTACGTGGTGCGTTTTATCGCAGTGTTGCGTGAATCAGCGCCCTTACTCTTTCATACCGCCCACCGATATCGTGGATGCTGCGGCACGCACGGACGGTACGCCAGAGGCGCTACGCGCGGTATGCCCTGACTATTACACCCCGCTGGAGATGGTTTGGGTGGCATCCCGGGCCGGGTTGAACGGAAAGTCTCTTGATTGGAGATCGTATGTCTGACCGCAAACCCCGTGGCCGCAAATCCGGCATAGGAAACGCCGGAAGACCTAAGCGGGTCCCCTTAAACACCAAGGTGGACCCTCGACTTAAGGCTTACCTTGTCCATCACGGAGTAGCGGATACGCTCGAGGCGTGGGCCGATGAGAAGGCTCCTGGCTGGCGAGATGTCGAGACAAAATAACGCTCACGCTCCATGCCTGGTCAGATACTCCTGCGCCAGTCGCTTCACGTTGTCCGCCCCACCCGAATCCAGCATCTCAATCAGGTCCTGATCTGGATTCTTGACCCCCTCGATCTGCTGTCGCTTCAGACCCAGTACATCCATCACGACAGGATCTGATCCAGTCTCTGACACCAGGTAGTAGGCCAGAACGGTCTCATCCTGACCATCCCGCGCCTGACGACCGATACACTGGTCGTGAACGCCCGGACTCCAGTCGAGTTCTCCGAACACCGTCACTTTGGACGTATGCTGGAGACCGTCTATACCGGCCCCTGAGCGCAGGCTCATGATGAGGATAGGGGTAGCACCGTCCATGAACCGCTTCGCCTCAGCATGCTTCTTCTGGGGCGATTCTGAGCCGGTATAGATGGCAGGCATAAAGTCGCGCAACCGGTCCAGCCAGATATCATACACGGTGCGATGCCACCCGAAGAGGACCACCCTTTCACCCGACTCCACCAGCAGCCGGACGAACTCGGCCACATACGATGCCTTCGCGATGCCGGTAGCCTGCCGGACCAGGTTGGAGAACTCCTCAGCAGCCAGGAATTTCTCGCCTCGTGCCTGCTGTCCTTGGGAGAGGATGATCCGCGCCAGCTCGGTAGCACTGGACTTGATCCGCTCGAGTTCTGCCGTATCCGCTTCGATGGTGTGCGGCACTCGGATAACAGGTGGCAACTCACGACCTACCTCTTTCCGCGTCCGGCGCAACATCAATCCGGTCTCCCGGAGATACACCCCAAACGCCCGTGGGTCTTTCACTCGCGGTTTCTGCTCACCGTAGGTACACCACTCCCGGATGAACTCCTCTCGCGTGCCGAGCGCGCTAGGTCGGACGATTTCAGCCACGTTGTAAAACTCACCGCCGTAATTGTAAAAGGGGGTGGCTGAGAGCGCTGTCCTGAACGCCACGTTATCGCTGATGTGTTTCGCAGCCGCGTACTTCAGCCCCTCACCCGTGCGTAAATCCTGCACCTCGTTGTAGACCACGGACTTGATGATCGGGGCCAGCGTATCGGCCCATCCCCTCAACTTGTGGTAGTTGATGATGTACACATCAGGAAGTTGGCCCTTCATCTCCCGGGTGCGGGCGATGTCATAAACCTTGCCGGTACGAATGACGTGCGTCCGCAGATCGGGCGCAAACTTCTTGATCTCATCCCGCCACTGCCAGGTGAGATGGCTCATGCACACGACCAGCGCCGGTAGGGTACGACTGTCACAAAACGTGCAGATGGCAGATAAAGTCTTACCCAACCCCACATCGTCAGCCAGAAGCAGGCTCCCCGTAGCCAGAGCCATGTCGGCTGCAACACGCTGATACTCTCGAGGCGGGAGAGCCAGTTGGAACTGGGTGGGTTCGTAGTGCCCAGTCAAGATGTGGTGAATAGTGACCGCCAGCGACTTGTGCTGTTGTGAGCGCTGGGAGAGGTATTCTCGGGGATGGACATCCATCGGATACCGCTCGAGGAACCACTCCAGTTCTCGAGCGTTCTCGATCGTATCGCTCAGGTAGAGTTTCCCGAACTGGCCCTTGTCCATGCGCTGGAAGACACGCTTCATTCGAAGCGACACCTGGGGCTCGGTGACGATACACCAGTTTGACCCAGCCAGTTCAACCCTACCGTACATCCGCTCTATCAAAAGATACTCCCCATCAACCGCACCACATCCACCCGCTTACCGTTCAACTCTTTGGGGACGCGAGCCAACTGCATACGGCTGGTCACCAATACGAGCGCCGTTATCGAGTCATGCTGAGCGTACCGGTGGAGTTGGCGCGTCACGTCGGCCGGCCGTCCCTGCACCTTGACCTCGAGCCCGATCCCGCATTGAATCAGGAAGTCAATCCGGTCATCAACCGACAACTGCGCCTCCCGCTGGAACGTAACTCCCGCTCCGGTCAATACACGCTCAATACCGTCCTGCAGTCCCTGTTCATCGGGAAATGTGTAGCGGTAACCGCCTATCAGCATGGCTATCTCTGAGGAGTTCATGCGGCGCTCACCAGGCGGAAGCCCTTGGCCTGCATGTGCCCCACACGATGAGGACGTAGTGCTCGCTTCGGCGTGAGGATGGCCATCTGCCCGGTCTTGATATGGTGGAGGACCTCGTCATCAGCTGACAGCGTCCCGTCCGACCATGCGGCGATGGCGTTACAGGAGAAGTCAAACTCTTCGATCCTGCCTTTCGGGATCCCGGTCCACCCGTACTCGAGACAAGACCAGACCTCCATGTTGCCGGCGCCGATGACGATGGGCTCGATATCTGCCTTGGATATCCAGCCAGCGGCAGGGAACCTCACCTTGCCCTTACCACCCAGCGTATACGGCGCTTTGACCGTAGCGTCATTACGCCTGCTGGTTATCGCGTCAAGGAGTGCCCGCGTCGTGGCGAAACTCATGATGTCGATGTCATGCGGAGTCTTGCCACGAATGACGTCACGAACAGCCCCACCACAGACCGCCCACGGATGATCTAGTCCGTCAAGAAGTTCAGTCATCCATGGTGCGACAAGATTGAATACCGGGTGACGATCCACTGCAGCCTCTACCTTTTCATCCGCACGTCTGTAGATACAAACCACGCTACTTCGACTTCACCACATCGAGCGGCCCGATGGACTCCTCCGTCGATTTCGACAAGAAGCAACGGATCAGGCCCGAATTGGTGAACCTGACCTGAAGATGATGTTTCGGGCTCATGATCAAGAGCACTCGCCCGGCACGAGGATCGTTGCACATCCGAGAAATATTGATGTTCCCCCACCGGAAACCGTATTGAGTGCGCGTACAGTCGCTGTGAGGCGCGAGTTCAATGTCAGCGTAGTCCAGGGATGCCCCACATCGATGGCACATCCGGTTTTCCTTTGCACAGTCGGCGCAGATATTCGGAACGTGGGTGTTGGGCCACTGGTCGGGTTTACTGCAGACACTGCAGATGTAGTTACTGAAAGCCTGACCGGACGTTGCTCCGGACTTAAGGTAGAAACACGACCGGCATTCGAGTGCTTCGAGTCTCACTACACTCTTTTCATCGGACAGATATTGTTCTACTCGCTTCACCTGTGAGCCTGCTGATAACTGCGTCCGGAGAGTTGTGTCCTTCTTGACCTGATCAATATCCAACTTCACGATGATGCCCTTCCATTGTCGAAGGATTCCAGCCCGATGTAGATGAGTCGTCGACTCACCTCGAGGTTCCCATCCATATCCTCATGACAGAGGAAGCAGACCCTTCCGTAGTGCTCCTGGTCGATTCGTCGCTGAATCGTGGCTTTGGTCTTGGCTGGGGCGTCAATGACTCGTCCGCAGTGCCTGTGCACTGGATAGTACTGGACGTTGAACACACCCTGACGTGCCAGTTCATTCATCACTGCGCGCACTACAGCGTGATCGACTTCGTGCGCCTCGTCAATAATGGCAGCGAAGCACATCTTGCCTTTGGTGTGCTGCCGATCGATGTCTCGAATGGCCTTAATCACTCGCTCACGATCAAAAGCAGTGACCTTTACTTTCACTGTATCCTCATCAGTAGTTCACAGCCCATGTCCAGTCGATGGGTTTGTGGCCATGCTGTGCCAGATAGTCATTGGCCTTGGTGAAGTGACCACAGCCGGAAAACGTATTACCGGCCAGCGGGCTGGGATGAGCGGCCTCGAGAACAAGGTTACACCGCTTGTCGATGGCTTCAGCCCAGTCTTTCGCACTACGCCCCCAGAGCATGTACACCACACCCTGGCGGTGCTGACGGAGCGCCACGAAGACCGCTTTGGTGAATGACCGCCAATAGCCAAAGTGTGCTGCTCTATATCCCGCTCGAGTCGTCAGATCGGCATTGAGCAGAAGGACGCCCTGTTGCGCCCAGTGTGAGATATCACCCGACACCCGTTGCCACGGTGGAAGGGACGTCCGCGTGTCCCGGGAGATCTCCTTGAAGACGTTTTTCAGAGAAGCCGGGACCGGTCGCCCTGGCGGGACGCTGAACGACAGGCCACAGGCGTCAAGATGATTCGGGTAGGGGTCCTGGCCCAACACCACCACCCGGACATCTGGGAGATCCACTTCCTGAAGTGCCCGAAACACCAGCGACGGAGACGGATTCAACAGATATCCTGCGTGGACGTCGCTGGCCAGGAACGACAGCATTGACGACACAATGGCTGGAGGGAGTGACTGTCTCCAGCCGAGCGGGAAGATGGGATCAGATGGCTTCATTCCCTGTCTCCATCAGTGCTTGACGGACAATCCGTCGAAGAGATGGCGCACACTCCATTGTCAATGCGCGACCATTCCACTCGCCTCGAATCCACCGCTGTCCACCGATCTCATGCAGGTAGACGCGGTCTCGAACCAGCAGGAGATTCCAGAAGTCTTGCCCATGGGTGAGGGACCACTCTCGAGCCTGGCCGATCCACCGATGGTAGATAGTGCAGCAGTCTTTACATGGCATCAGTCAAGCCGCATTGGCATGATCACTGCGATCGTGTCGGAGCCATCGACGATGGTGATCGGGTTGAGTGAATCCTGGAGTCGGAGCGTCACTTGGACTGCGGTGCTCTTGGCGAGTCGATCCACCATGTACCGAGCGTTCACGCCGATGGAGAACCCGCCATCAGGCTTCGATACTGTCGCGTCAACGGACTCGCGACACTCCCCCAGATCCGGGTTGGATGTCGAAACGATGATCCCCTCATCACCCAACTCGATCTTCACCGAGTGGGTCTTCTCGCTCGAGAGAAGCGCTACCCGCTTCATGCAAGACAGGAGATCGCTTCGAGACACTTCAGCGGTGCGGGTGAACCGTTGAGGGATCACCTGGCGATAGTCGGGGAAGTCGCCTTCCAACAGCCGCATCCATACGCACACATCCCCGTGTCTGATAGAGAGCGTCCGGGAGTCGAGACACAACTCCACATCGGCGGACACACCACGCAGCCAGTTCTGGAGCAGTTTCAAGCCGACGCGGGGAAGCAGCCATTCACCGGTCGGCGCGTCCATGGCGGAGTGGTAGAGCGTCAGCCGGTGTCCGTCCGTGGACACCATGCGGACGAAGTGTTTGTCGTCGTCGTTGCCGGACTCGAGGAAGGCGCCGTTGAGCCCGTACCGTGAGTCATCGGTGGCCACACTGACGATGGTATCATCGATCATGTCAGCCAGCCTGGAGGCGCCAATGCTGAGCAGCGTGACATCCTCGCCGGCCAGTTTTGGACTCTCCGGATAGCCTGTAGAGTCCAGGCCAGCCAACTTGAAATAGCTCTTACCGCAGACGATCTCAATCCACCAGTTGTCGAGCTCCCGGACGTGAACCTCCTTGTTGGGAAGAGCCTTGATGATCTCGAGCAATTGGCGTCCACCGAGAAGCAGGACGCCGGGGAGAATGCACCTGGCCTCGTACCGATTCGAGAATCCCATCTCCATATCAGTGCCCGATATCGTCAGACCATCCTGGCTCAACTCGAGCCGCGCCATCGACAACCTGGAGATGGTATTCTTGATGTCCATGAAAGGCACTACTTCAGCCAGTGCCCGCTCAAACACTTTCTTCGTGATGTAGAACTCCACAGCCACTCCATTCTGGTAGGTAAGACAGCAATCAGCATAGGTCAGCGTATCACAAAAGCACGTATCATTCAATCTCTATTTTAATTGTTTCTTACGCTTCTTCTTTTTTGGAACCTTCTTGACGACCTTCTTAATGACCTTCTTGACGGGCACCTTCTTGCGTTTGCGGGGACCAGGATTCTTCTTTCGAGGATTAGGCTTGTACAGGTTGGGTCTCCTATCGGCTGGATCGATCACCGGCATACCAGCCAGCGAGAACGCCTGTTCTTCAGTCTCCACAGGGATGATGGTCTTGCCCTTACGGACGTAGTCATCCTTGATCGTATAGCCCGCCCGTTTCAATGCTCTGAGGTACCACCAAGCGACATAGCGGGTTGACCCAGTTCGGACTACCATCTGATGTCCCCAGTTCTGATCGTCCGCCATCCATACTCGAATCTGCGCCCACTTGTACTTGAACAACAGGTGTTTATCGCCCCATGACAGCACCTTCACCAACCGTCTAAGCACCGCGTCGTTAAGCCATGCAACTGGGGCCAGTTGTCGAGTCAGTATCGGCTTTCCTGCGGCATACAACCCGGTAGGTAAAAGCGCCATCCTTGGGATGATGAGTAAGTCGATCCCATCCACCCACCTTTGGAACTGATTACCCCCATTCTTCGGACCGTGCCGGCGTAGCATGCCCACTACCTGTATGCGCTCGCAGTGAGGTGCAAGTTCCTTCATCATCAGGTCAGCAAAGCGCCATGCCTCGCCCCTGGGGACACGAAGTCCTAGAGGGATGTTCATCAGTCTCCTTTCAGCATCCGCTGCACTGCCGCAACCTCTCGATCGACCCGCACCTTGTGCTGTATCAACTCAAGTATCCGTTCCTGGGTAGCACCCCGACTAGCCGTCTGAATCTCACCCTGAGCCTCGCTCGAGATCTGTCGGAGTCGTGCTAGTTTGATTCGTAGAACCATCTGTTCAAAATGTCGATCATCCCCATCTCCAACACCCTCCATGATCAACTCAATCAGTCGCTGCTTGACTTCCTGGTCCCTGACCATCTCCAGAAAAGTTGACGACTCGACTACCTTGCCGGCTAGTCGTTGCCGGACGATCCATCGAGCCATCTTCTGAACACGCCAATCAGACACGAAGTCAATGACCTTGATCTCGTCCACCGTCTCAGTGCATTCAGGACAGCAGAGCAGCCACTGTAATAGCCACTCCTCTTGCACAGGTAGGGGTGTCTGATTGGCCGTGATAGGGATGTCTTGCGCTTGTCGTGGACCCTGAACACTCAGTAGCGTGCGTATCGACTCCTCACGGACACCGAAGAGTTGCGCAGTATAGCCGACATAGTAGTCACACCGCTCAGCCGCCAGACGGGCCAGGAGAGGTATCACCTCGCGCAATCCCTGTTCACGTTTCATGGGCGACGAGATTGCACCCTTAGCATGTACCGCTATGACGTGCTCGAGCAGCGGTACAGCCCCAGCAAGCCGTGTCTTGAACCTGTCTCCACCTTCGGCACGCACTATGTCATCCGGGTCTTGACCGACAGGTAGTGACACGAAGTACGGCCACAGGTCCTCATCCAGAAACATCGGCAGGCTACGTTCAGCCGCCGCCTGGCCAGCTCGATCACCGTCGTAGACGAGTAGCACCCGCCTGGTGTATCGCTTCAGCGTCCGGAGATGCCCTTTCGTCAGGGCAGTACCACACGTCGCCACAGCATGACGGATACCAGCCGCATGCAACGACAGTGCATCGATGTTGCCCTCCACAACGACTGCACAGTCCTCCTGAGCGATGACTCGCCGTGCCTGCTCGAGCCCGTACAGAGCGTTCGACTTGTTGAACAGGACGCTCTCAGGCGAGTTGAGATACTTTGGCTCGCCTGTGTCCAGTATCCGCCCACCGAATCCAATTACCTTCCCGGAGACGTTGAAGATGGGAAAAATAATCCGATCCCTGAACCGGTCGTAGCAGCCTTTGCCATCCTCACGACGTACCAGCAGCCCGGTCTTGACACCACCATCAACCGAGTGTCCATGGCGGGCGAAGTATCGATGTAGGTTCTCCCATCCCGGAGGCGCATAGCCCAGCCTGAACGACTTTACAATCTCGGGCGGTATTCCTCGCCGCTCGAGGTACGCTCGTGCAGTAGGCGACCTGGCCAGGCCACGCTCATAGCAACTGGTAGCAACCTCTGTCAGGCTCAGAAGTTGCTCACGCTCAGTCTGGACGCGCTGCGTTTGCGGGGACGCTGGCGGGAGTTCAACGCCGCACTGGCGGGCCAGGTCCTGAAGCACTTCCATGAAGGAAGCACTCTCGATCTGAGCGACGAACTTGAAGACGTCGCCACCCGCCTGACAGCCGTAGCAGTAGAACATCCGCTTGAGGTCGCTGACGTGGAAGGAAGGGGTCTTCTCGGTATGGAACGGGCACAGACCCCAGTGAGATTTACCCTTTTGGCGCAATCCCACATAACGGCCCACGACCTCCACGATGGAGATCCGATTCCGGACTTCGTCGATGATCTCACGCGGTATCATCAGCCCCTACATTCCGGTGCTGCCAAATCCGCCCTTACCCCGAGCGGTATCGTCCAAATCCGCCTCCACCCATTCCGGAGTAAGCACGGGGGCGATGATGACCTGAGCGATACGCTCACCTGGCTGGAGAACTACAGGGACAGGCCCAAGATTGAGTAGCGGGACACAGATCTCCCCTCGATAGTCCTGATCAATGGTACCGGCACCACAGATCAGAAGCAGACTGTGTTTGTAACTCAAGCCAGAGCGGGATCTTACCTGACCTTCGTAACCTGGCGGGATTGCAACGGCGATGCCAGTAGACAGGAGAGTGGATCCGACTTTCAAACGATCAAGCCAGTATTTGCGGACCTGGCCGATCACTTCGATACTGTGCCGCATATCGATCAGGGTAGGGACCATTCCAGCGACACAACAGAAGACAGACGTCCACACTGACGGAATAGTTACCGGCTTCCCATCAGCAGGACAGAAATGAAGATCATACCCGACAGACCCTTCCGTTTGTCTCGTGGGAACCATCGCGCCTGGCCGCATCCGCCTGAATCGTATCCGCACAGCGTCTCCATTCCTATCCTTGTGTCACATTCCCGGCTTGACGCATGGTCCGAGCCACTGCCCGTCGTCAGTGACTCCACATCGCCAATCGTGGTCAGGTAGCGCCCAGTGGAGCGCGCCGTTGGCAGTTGCGAACACCTTGACCGGGTCATCCCGGTCCCGCCTCCACCACCACCCCTGCTCGGTCGGAACAACGGCGCACGGGACAATCTGCACAGTCGTCGTGAGTGTGACGCCGTTGCCGAGGTCCTGGACAGTCGCGACCGGTGCAGGTGCTCCCCATCCTTCGGGGCAGTAATCCCACCCGGCATCGGGATGGACTGGACGAACAAGAATCCTTGCGCGCATTGACGGCGTCAACCCACTAATGTCGTACTGTGGGATGGCACATTCGCCAATCCACTGCCAGGTCCCGCCTGGTCCACCTTCGGACTTTGGTTTCTCCCACGATCTGATGATGTCCTTGTCTGGGCATCTGCGCCAACCGGCGCGGGCCAGGGTGTCATCCATGATGGTCCTCCAAGGTTAACGGTTCACCATCGAGTCTGAGTGGGCGCCAGTCGGACAGCGTCACGTAGGCGTGAAATCCGCATCCCTGCGGACAAATGACACTCGGCGTAACCCTCCCGTCAGCATGGACGGTGTGCACCGGGAGTTTAAGAGGGATCAGTCCTTGCGGGCAGAGAGGACAGGTGAACACCGGCCCGTCTGCACAAGTCTTGTACTGGCCACGCGGGGCGGGAAATACCTCGCTGCGTAGCGCATTGTAGGGCCGCATGGTCTCCAGTGAAACTCGCGTGACATGCCCTGCCGGGCACTGAAATTGGACGATAGGTACCAATAGTGCTGTCTGTCCCAGAAAAATCCCAGGCATGCACAATCGTTGTCCGCATTCGCAAATCATCTCACCTCCAACCTGGGCATCACACTCAGGTCGATGTAGTGCTCGCCACTCGCCTCCCAGTGGATCGTCCATGCGCGGCGTCCATGGGGCTTAATTCGATGGGGAATTGTACCCGCTGTCCTGGTGTTGCCGATCACGTACCCGCCGATCTCGGCCGTCAGGGCAGCAACCAGCGCCTGCGGGTCGCCTGCGTCGTCCACCCACGGGACAGCGATCAGATCCAGATCTCGAGTCATCGACCCGTGGATAGCCAGTGTGTACCCATGATGGCGTGCGATCTCGGCCAACTGCGGGTATAGGATGGCGTATGCTGCAGCCGGGCTGGGCGGTTTCATCTCCCCCTCCCCGCGCGCGCCGCGCAGCGGCTGACGTTGTCAAACCGGCATGAACGGACCTGAACGTTCAACTCCTTCCCTTCCCACCACCACTTGAGTCTGCGTCCGGGCTCGTGAATACGCCAGAACCAGACACTGAGAGGACCTACCGACAGCGACGACAGGCAACCGCGCCACGGGTACAGGTGGACGTTTACGCTGATGGGTCCGACGTAGATCATGACGTGGTCGTTGACGTCACGAAGACGACGCAGGGCGTCGATCAGGTCTCGGCTGCTGAATTCAGTCATTCGCTCCACTCCTTTCTCCATGCGTGGCATTCCACCGCTCGATCGCTTCGAGCCGGGTACCGTCGTACACGTCCGGTGTCGCTCCGCACCGGCAGACGTAGGTGTACCAGAGCCCGGAGGCTGACGGACCAGCGACTTTCTGCAACGTGGGCTTGTGGTTGCAGTGACGGCAGGGTTGGATCTTCACGCCGCCGTCCCCTGGCGTATCCGGTGTCCGCAGGGACGGGCATAGACACACGGTCCGACTTGCTGCTTACTCTCGATTGGGTTGCCGCAGTGCGGGCACTTACCGTCCGCGAGTGCGGAAAGCGCCGCAGTGACAGCCGCTTCAACCTGCGTGTCGAAGGCGGACACCTCTGCTTGTGTCAGATACTCCCGAGCGGTACACGTCGTCTGACATGTCGTGCCCGGCGTATGTGGCGGAAGGCATGGCCACCGGTAGGCACCGGGTCCGCTCGAGTCTCTCACTTCCTGATACCGAATACCGCTCTCACATCGGTCATGCTGAACGCCGGTGAAGTGCTTACATGTGTCGGGCTTCATCCCACCCTCCCGTAAACCACGCAGGCGATGATGCCCGCGTAGATGCAGGCGTGGGCCATGTGGCGAGATGTCTGCCAGTCGGACTCACTGACGTTGACAAACCGCGCAAAGGTGTATCCGTGACCGTTGATCTCGATCTCGAGATGAAGGTCCATCCCCGTCCACGCCCTCACCGCTGCCACGACGGGCTCTGGGTCGAAGGGACCCGGGTGGCAGAGGTCGAGGATCGGGGCGACGATGTAGCCTCCTACCTCATTCCGGGCGCAACTACACGCATCGCGCCATGAGGTTGACCCATCGTCCCACTCCACCTCGTGCTCATCCCAATCGACGCCCAAGCACTCTGGGCATACAACGGCGTCCGGTAGCCCCCTCATCTCATGCGCCAGGCGGTTAAACGTCGCCCGCCCGTCCGGGGTCTCCGGGTCGAGTGTGGCGAGTTCCGATAGGTCGCATGGGGTCATGTCTCGAAGGTGTTTCATTCGTAGCTATCCTCCTCTGCCAGACAAAACCACTCGATCTGCCCTCGCCCCCGGGGTGGATCGGTATACGGATTCTGCTCGCACCATTCCTCAGTGGATAGACAGACATACCAACCGCATGCACCGTTGCAGATGTCGCAACGGATGTTGTCCTCAGGGTCCTCGCAACAGCAACAATCCTCTCCGCAGTCGTGACCAGATACGCCCTCCCCTCCGCACGCCTCGCACTCGAGGAAGTCAGCAGTAGATCCGCACCTGGCGCACTGGTAATCCCATTCCTTGCCGTCATTGGGCGGAAACGGGCCGATGTGTGTTTTCATCTTGTCCTCCAAACCATCGGAAACGGGGCGAGGCTATCAAACTGGCGTGCGGTCAAATCTATTCGTACATCACCAACTACAGTGATGTAGTGGTCTACTTCTGGATCACCGTTCACCGCGACATCATACGGATATGACACCTGCTCACGCGTCACCCATGCTACGTATGCAGAGTGACCGCGATGCCTGAGCCATGCGGCCAGCGAGCGTGAGTAGAACTCACACAACCCCATTCCTCCAGTGTCTTTCACAGCCGCAACGACGCTTGAAAACCGCGACAGAAAAACCTCTACCTCCGACTCGATGCGTTCGAGTCGAGAGGGCGGTAGCCGGTACATGGTGCCGATCTGCGCATGAGCCGTCGTCAGCATCTCACCCCTCCAACCACGCCCCAACCGACGTCCATCGCCGGGGGATCTGGCGGACGACGAACGGGGATGCAGGCTGTGCACCTGTCAGCAGGAAATCCAACCCGGGCGCCATCGTCCCATGTCCCATAGATCCAACTCTCCCGCGTGCCTCCGGATATGCCGTTCCGATCGTATTCAACATCGAGGAGCACCCCTATGTCCTTAAACCACCACGCATCCCACTGCTCAAACCACTCCGGACGCGGGGCGCGGGGCGTAGTGGCATCCTCGAGGTCGTCAATGCAGCGCGTGACCTGCTGCCGCTCTTCGACGGACGTCATTGGGTCGCGTGTCCGGGCTTCCCATGTTTCGATCAGACTCATACTCACCTCACGATTATCAAAATCAGCACCGACACCATGGCGGCACACATCAAACAGTTTTCGCATTCATCGCCTCCTGTACCGCCTTGACGATGCGTGTCAGATATACGTATCGTGGGTTCTCGCACTGTGGCAGGCAATGCCACCACTCGGGGCCAACGACCGACTCGATCAGATCGTCATAGTGATCCACATCATCTGGACGACGGTCATTGACCTCGTCCCACAACTCCCGCGCTTGTTGACGGGTGAAATCACCATCTCGACGTCGCTGCAGAACCGTCTCCTTCAGCCAATCCTGGAGCCGGCTTTTGTCAGTGATGATGGCAGAACACCCACGATCGAGACAGCCCACAAGGTAGCCAGACGAGCAGGACGCGAAAAACTGCTGCACTGTCCTGGCTCCTATACCACCCCAATTGGCTGTCCACGACTCCCCGAAGCACTCGATGATGACCTTGCCCTGCCGTAGTCCGATGTCTTCAAGGATGACACTCACCGGATCCAAATGCGGGATGTTTTTGATCGTCAACTTTGTGACGGTCGAACGTTCAACCTTCATGCTCGATCTCCCATTGGAAGTTATTCAACTCAGGCACATCCGTTAGCCTGATCGCACGACACCGGCATCACACGGTGCTCCGTCCAGTCGATAAAGGTTCCGTCTCGTACCCAGACCTCATTACTGGCTATTGACCCGCAAAGACATCGCACCTTTAGGGCTTCCACCCCTTAGAACTTATCTTCCTGAACCAATCCAAGTTGTTTCATTCGGCACTCCAGCGGGCAGACTGTGCTCTACCAATGGCCTTGCCCCTGCACGCCGGGCTACAGGTCTTCGCCCTGGCTCGCTTCGTCGGAGATGGCGTGAACTCATTCCCGCAAACCGTGCAGGTTGATGTCAACGGGTGCTTCTGATTATGGTGATGAGAATGATCTTTTGCAGTGGTCAGTTCGAGATTCTCCGGACTGTTGTCGTGCTTGTCCCCGTTGACGTGGTGGACAATTTCATCCGGTTTCAAATTCCGGCCCAGTTTCTGTTCCATCACGTAGCGGTGCACGTTGATAGTCCTACCAGCAACCTTAGTCTTAAAGTACCGTGTGCTGCACTTTCGCTCTCGCTGCTCCAGCGGAGGCTTCTGTGCTTCGTTCCATAGTCGTCCACATCGTGGGCTACAAAACCTCTGCTTGTTGAACACTGGCATGCCCACGTTCGGCTTGCGTTCGAACATCGTTCCGCAATGGAGACATGGTTTCTGCTCGCGTGAAGTGGTCCGCTTTCGATTCGCCATTGCATCCTCACTGTACAGTCAGGCCCAGGTGAGATCGCACCAGCGCTTCTGCCATGATAGGGCTGACCGCATTCCCGATCCCTGCCACTTGCTCCGCTTTGGTGCCGATGAGTTTGTAGGTGTCCAGAAAGCCCATCGCCCTTGCCAACTCTCGCGGCTGGAGCATCCGTAAGGACACGTCATAAACCACCCACGGCTCCCCACGGATGTCGACGGTCACAAGCCCGAACCGGTCATGCCCGGTGACGGTAGCCATCGGCTCGCGCAGGTCCTGGCCGATCGACTGGCCGTAGTAGGTGCATAGGAATGACGCCACACGGCGGGCGCCTGCGATCTCTGCCGGGGCAAGGTGGGCCTGGCAGAGGCTGTGATGGTCGATCCCGGTCACGGTGCCGAGCGGGTCGGTCAGGCTCGAGCCGACGACGCCCGTGTAATGTTTGGCGAGCCAGGCGGTCACAAGCGCTTCGTGGTTCACGTTCGCCATCGGCGACGGGCACGGAGCATCGAGAGACGACCCTTTTGACTGGCCATAGAAACTCGTCAGGTGGGCGGTCACAAGCGCACCCTGACTGCCCTGAGCGGTTACGGTTGGGTATGGCTGTTGAATGTCGTACACCCGGGGAGCCTGGCCGATCCGCTCGCCGTTCCGCGTGTTGATGAGTAGCGGGGAAACGAGTCCGTGATGAGTCCCGCCGGCAGTCACGGTGGATAAAGGGACATCAATACTATGAGCCGATCGGTGACTCAGAGATGTGCCCCTCAAAGGGATGATATACGGCCGTGGACTCTCGATCACGAACCGCACCAGCCCCGTAGCCACCCGGCGCAGGGTCGCATCGGCAAGCGGCCTCTTGGGCACGCCATCGGCGCCAACTGCCTTCGCCCAGGCCCGTGCCTCTTCCGGAGAGGCGAAGATACTGAGCTCCGGAATCGACCAGTCAATGCAGGATGCAGCGGTGCGCCATGGGTATACTCTACCGGGTCCGTGCGTCGGCTCTGGCCATCGGAAGGGAATCCCGTCGAAGCGCACCACGATATAGAGGCGCTCTCGGCTGGTCGGAGCACCGTAGTCGCACGCCCGGAGAACCCGCCACTCCACATGGCCGCCGAGCGCCTCGAGTTCACCGCACCATCGGCGGAAGTCTTCGCCGGCGCGCTCCTTGATCGGCCGTCCCCTTAACGCCGGGTCCGGATGATCGTCCGGATACAACGGCCCCCACTGCCGAAACTCCGGAACGTTCTCGAGGAAAAGTACGTCGAGCCCGAGGTCTCTAACCCAGTCAATGGCTACGTTGGCAAGCGAGCGGCGCCCAGAATCGAGCGGTTTTGCTCCCTTGGCCCGGCTATGATGAGTGCAATCCGGGGAAAGCCAGCCGTACTTTACCTTGCGGCCACGGGTCACGCGAAGCGGGGCAACTTGTAAGATGTCCTCCTGAATGTGGATCGTGTCCGGAAAGTTGGCTGCATGGGCAGCGATGGCCGCCCGGCTGTGATTCACGGCAACCAGCGGGGCCACACCAAGGGCGTCCTGAATGCCCTTGCATGCTCCGCCGATTCCGCAGAACCCCACGGCTACTGCCGGTTTATCCAACCGACCAAAAAGACTCCGTACCGCTTCCATTCCGGGCATGCGTATCTCCTGTCAGCGTTCACGCCAGTACCGCAGAGGAGATCGTAGCCCGGAATTGCACCAGAGTCAACGGCTATTTTAATGTTTCGCGGTCGGAAGCTACTGGACCATGTCTGGGACGGTGAGACCCTTGAGTTCAAGGATCTTTTTCTCCATGAGTCTATCGAGTTCGTCTTCTGACATTTCAGCGTAGTTGTTGGTCTCCACCTTGGTATGGTCGGTCGGTTTGCCAAGTGCCAGCGCCGCCAGTTTATCTGCCACGGCCAGAAAACTGGGGATGTCCGAATGCCGCCAGTGCACCGGTTTAAGGATGGTCACACGCTTAAGTGTCCGTCCATCCGGAAGTGCCTCTGTCGTCTCACTGACTGTCTCAACCAGCGGGATAGCGAGCATCTGTTTCACTCGATCCACGAGGGCTTCAGCCATCTTGTAGCGCTCCTCCCTCCACGCCGGATCACGCCCGAACCACATGTTTACCTGTGCGCGCTGCTGCTCAGCCTCGAGTGCAGCCCGCTGCTGATCAAGGTGTGCCTCGTAATCATCAAGTCTTTTCTCCCACTTCCACTTCAGCCGGGCATCCTGCATCCAACCGATCCATGGATTTTTTGGCGGATTTTTCAGCCCGTTGATCTCACGGTACTTACGAGCCGCAGTGGTAAAACTGTGATTCGGATCTCGAAGCCACAACTTGAATAGCGCCCATGCTTTCGATGTCTCCCCGGGCTGACGATTCCATGACCTGGCGGTTCCGCTATGCGTTTCAAGATCTTTGTCTTGCTCGTCCATGACTCCTCCAAAATGACTGATTGATCCATCGTGTCTTATTTGATCGATGTGGGCAAATTCACGCCGTTGTCTCGTATCAATAAAAAATCAGTTGAAAGTTTGTGCATCCGGAGTTAGATTAAGATTTGGAGGTAGCACGATTGGCACCAGAGAGATGGATTGGATACGACAAATCGGCAGACACGTTTCATGTGGGTTTCACGCCCAGTCAGGCATTAATAGCCGACGTGCATGACTTGCCAGGCCGAGAATACGACCCGTCCCGTGGAATCTGGACCGTCCCTGCTACTTCAAGATCTGCTGCCATCGCTGTCCGGCTACTCGGAAGGAAGCACAACTTCCTGTGTCAGCGGGTAGCGATGGATAAGATTGTCTCGCTTGAAGGGAATGGGCGCAAGTTGCTCGCGGCTTCTCGAGCCGTTGACGCATCAGTTGATGTCCCGGGACTTCGCCGAAAACTCAGGCCGTACCAGCGCGCCGGCGTTTGTTACTGCCAGATGGCCGACTTCCGTGTCATCATTGCTGACGAGATGGGCGTTGGGAAAACTCTGCAAGCCATCGCAGCAGTCGAACTGGCTCAAGCCTACCCAGCACTGGTCGTCTGTCCTGCCAGCGCAAAGTACAACTGGGCTGACGAGTTGGCTATTGCGCTTCCTCACAGAAGCGTTAACGTGATCAACTCGGGACAGGGGAATACGACTCCAGCCGACATCACCGTGATCAACTACGACCTGCTGGCCGATGGCTGGATGGATGTTGCGTCGATCTTCCATCCCGAAGGCATGGCGCAACGTGAAGCGAGAGAGCTCCTTCAATCCCTCGGTATCGTAGTCGGTGGATACGACCGTCCAGCGCGACGTCTGCGCAACTGCATTATCAGCCCAACGGCCAGACGCACATTCAATGAGGCGACAAAGGAACAACCCTGGCGAGTCGAGAAGAAGGGGCGACGAGTCGCGCTATCGGCCATACTTCAAAACCTCATTCAACAGGGACTGTCTGGGCTTGTCCTTGACGAGGTTCATTATCTCGGCAACCCGGGGAGCCAACGCACCAGCGCCATCATGGATCTGGTCAAGATCCTGGGTGCTAAACTTCGTGTCCGATTGGGCCTATCCGGCACGCCGATCAACAATCAGGTGAAGGAGTGGATTCCGATCCTGAAGATTCTTGGACGGTTGGATGACGTTGGTGGCTGGCACACCATGACGAAGCGCTATTGCGGGGCGTACCAAGCAAACTGGGGATGGGTCCATCCCGACGCGGACCCGGAAGCGCTACATCTGCGCGAGTTCAACGAGGTGCTACGCAGTACCTGCATGATCCGACGCCGTAAGATCGATGTGCTCAAGGACCTTCCGCCGAAGACCCGGGTTAAGGTGCTGGTCGACCTCGATCTTCCCAAGGAATACCGGAAAGCCGAGCAAGAAACCGCATCCTGGCTGTCGATGCAGCCTTCTCCGGCTGAGACCCTTGTCAGGCTTGGAACGCTGCGTAGTCTGGCCTCAAAGGCGATGATTCCGGTAGCTATCCAATGGATTACCGACTTCCTCGAGTCGGGCCAAAAGTTGCTGGTCTTTGCTCTGAGTAGAGACGTTCAGCAGGCGATATATGAGCGCTTTCGTGACATCTCTGTGAGAGTTCATGGGGACGACTCACCGGCCACACGGTTCGCTCAGGTCCAGCGCTTCCAGGCCGAACCGGCAGCGCAGATGATCGTCATCTCGCTCAAAGCAGGCCGAGAGGCGTTGAATATCACTGCTGGGCCGAATGAGTTATTCGTTGATCTCGACTGGACATCCACCGCCCACGATCAGGCGGAAGATAGGAGCTGGCGTAGCGGCCAGACGCACCCGGTCACGGCTTACTATCTCGTAGGGAAGGGCACTATCTACGAGGACATATGGGATGTGATCGAGCGCAAACGTGGCATTGTCAGCGCGACGTCTGACGGAAACACCCAAGCAGATATTGTGCAGATAGCACAACACCTTAGCACTCGATTTGACACCTTAAAATAACGCTGATATGTTAGCGTTAGTCGGTAACGTTCAATATAGAAAGGGATTTTCTGTGGCAAAACCAAAACCCGTCCAGCACTTTCACAAGAAGGTGGCGATACGGCTGGCGGCTCTCGATAGAAGTTTCACCTGGCTCTGCCGCGAGGTGGGCTTCACGCCTCAAGCCTACCACTCCATGAAGTCACGGCAGTTTCCCGAACTCCAGCGACTGTCGATGCTGACTTCGGTGTTGGGTCTCTCAAGCCTCGACTACTGGTTCCGCCCTGATCTGGGCGACTACCTGTTCGAGAACTACGAGGAAGGGCTCCGGCACGAAGCGAACACGAAGGACCGTATCCGCGTTCGGATGGCGGCCATCGACTTATCGGTACAGCGGCTGTCCGATCTCATCAGCCTGCCGCAGCGGTCGGTTTCCCAGTGGCTCCGGTCGCCGCATGAGGCGAACGATGAAAAACTGGTGCCGGTGACAGCGCAACTCGGGTTGCCAGTCGAAATACTTCGAGATGCGATCGGATATCCGGCCGCTCTCCTGGAGGGGTGGCGTGAAGATGAAGGTTCGGCAGAGACCGATAACGGCGAGTCATAGTCAACTCGTCGAACTGAAGAAGTGCCGGTTCAAGTGGCTACTCAACCACGGACTCGGCATCAAACCTACCCGACCTCGAGTACCTGCCTACCTTGGCGGACTCGTTCACGACCTCCTGCAACGCCTGTACATCGTCCAGAAGGTCACCAGGAAGGCGGCCATTGAACCGCTACTCAAGATCATCGCATGGGGACCTACCGCTGAAGGACTGACCGGTGACGATATCCGAGACATCTTCAGCTTCCTTGGGGTGAAGGACAAGGACGATGTGTGTCGACTCCTTCGGCTCAAGCATAACGACGTCACAGGTGCGTGGATGGGCGTGCTCGAGGAACGGGACATCGTACTCCGGGAGATGATCGACCGGCAGGATATCCCAATGACGCATGAGGCACGGCAGGACATGATGGACCTGGCCGATAGCCTCATGTGGAACCATTGGGCGACGTGGGGCGACCACGACGCCCAATGGTATCAGATCATCGACGTAGAGGGATGGTTCTCAGGCCGGGTGTACACTCCCACCGGACGACTCGCCCGGGATAAATACTACCGAGGACGCCGGGATCTGGTGGTTCGGGACCTGGCTGATGGCAGGATCAAGATCATCGAACACAAGACTACCATCTCCCGACGCTGGGAAGCCGCCATGGAGATGTACCGGCTCGATACACAGGGCATCGCCTACGTTGCCTTCGGTGATGGCCTGTGGGGACGACAGGACCGTCCGAACGAGGTGATCTACAACCTCATCAGGACGAAACTTCCCGGCGAGCCGAAGTTGATTGCCTGTCCGATGACACACGCGAAGGGAAATACCGTTCCCTGTTCTCGGTGCGGAACGACTTCCGGCAGGTCTCTCGACGGGTCCAAGGCTCGAGCCGTCAGCACCGCTGCCATCGACACCACAGCGGAGATGTATCGAACTGCTGTGGATGAGTTGGGGGTCGTTCTGGAGGAGAGCGAAGACTACCAGTCCGTGTACAACGGTCTGGTCTCTAACTGGTTCTTCCACCGCGAGCCGATAACGGTCACGGATCATCAGATTGAGGTGTTCGAGATAGCGGCTTATCGGGATGTGTTATCCCTTGGCCGGGCACGACTGCAGGTCGAAGACTATAAATCGGCTAACCGCGTCACGCTCGAGAAACTGGCAAGTAGCGCCGACACAGAATTGGTGCTCGACTTCCCACGTTCCGCGCCATGGGCGTGCATGGGCAGAGGAACGTGTGAATACGTTCAACTGTGTAGCCAGCACCCGAACCTGTCCAGCCTGTTCTCCATTCCGTCAGACATCCCCGAATCCCCGGTCGAAGATAACTGGGACGATGATTTTTTTGCCCCGCAGGTCTGAACCATTAAAAAAATAGTTTGTATTTACGCTTACCGCATGGTACACTATTGTTGTTGACGACGACGGCGACAACTTATAGCGGAGGCGGAAGTGGCCATCATCAGAGCGCGGGACGCGCGCACCAACCGGTATCGACATCTCGTCATGTTCATGTGGGGTCTTCCTTGGTCGGGTAAGACCTTCTCCCTCCTGAAGATCGGGTGTCCGCTTGCGGCACTGCTCAAACGCGGCAATGGTAAGCCCGGTGACGGTCGCCTCTGCGTGATCGATACCGAATCCACATCCACCCTGGACTATCAGGAGCACTTCGACTTCGACGTACTCCCCCTTGACGCACCCTACACTCCCGAGCGCTTCATCGCGGCGCTCTACGAGGTGAAATCGGCCGGCTATTCGGTAGTCGGGATCGACTCCCTGAGTTCTGAATGGAACGAGTCCGGGGGCATCCTCCGGGAGATCGACAAACTCAAGGAGACATCCCGCGCAAACCCATGGTCGGTGATGACACCGCGTCACGAACGGTTGCTCGAGGAAATGAACAAACTCGGGCTCCCTGTACTTGTGACCGCCAAGAGTTCCATCAAGACCGGGATCGAAGAACGAGTAGATGACCGTGGCAACAAGAAGGCAGTGCCCGTGAAACTCGGGGAAAAGGCCATCTTCCGCCCGGAGGATGAGTACCAGTTCAAGATCATCTGCCAGTTGGAACAGACGAAAGACAGCCGTCTGCTCCACTTCAACGGCAAGTGTCGTGTCCCTGCGCTGGACGGCAAGACCTTTGCCAACCCGGGCGACGAAGTGGCGTCCCTCCTGACCCTTTGGATCAAAGGGGAAAGCCAGGACAAGGAAGACTCTGACCAGGTACACCCCATCACGGATGAAAAGCCCGGTGCTTTTGACGGGTCCACAGGGGAAGACGTCTCACAAACGACATCCTCATCTACTCCGCGCACCGGCAGACGTGCCGTTTCGCGGTTGACCTGATATCAAGTTCACGTTCTCAATTCATTTTCGGAGAAAGTATGACAGTAGAAGATCCGTTCGATTCGAAATTCGACTCTGCAACACAATCCAAGTACATTCGCGACGAAGGGACAGCCGTCTTGGCCCTGGCGGAAGTGATTCCGCACGATCAAGGAAAGAAATGCATCTTCGTCGGCTTCGGGTACAACGACAAGGGCGCGCTGATCCACAACCAGGAGACCAGTGCTTTTTTCAACCCGGCGGCAGAAAAACAGCGCTGGGTATTCATCAACTGGGTCCGCGCCGCGTACCGAGACGCGGACGGGAACCAAATCCATAAGCCGTTTGACTTCGATAACGCCAACGCGATTCTCGACGCAATGGGTGGCCGACTGTTCAAGGCCGCCATACGGAAGGGCAAGAACCCGAAGTTCATGGAGATCGACGCCTACTCCTATGCCCAGATCACACCGGGGGACTACCTCGACGTGAAACGGCATATCGCGGCACTGGGTGATCCACTCGCCCCCGAAGAGCCGAACGATGGACAGCAGGCTTCCGGACAGTCCTCCGACGCCGTGTCAGGCGATGCCCCGCCTCCGTCCGATGGCGACTATACCAACTTCGACGACGACATCCCGTTCTAGACCATCATCCTCTTCTTCCATCGCCATCTCCTACCTGCCAAGACAATCATTCAAATACTATTTGATAGTTATTTTCATTGACTGCCACCTTTTCACAGGGTAAAATCTCGATTGCGATTAGCTCTGATTTGCGGAGGCGGTAAACATGAAGTATTTGTCACCAAGAGATGTGATGTTCAGGCTGAACCTTAAACCAGGCGTTGTCTATTCTGCTATCAGGCGCGGCGATATCCCCTCCATACGACTCCATCCGCGTGGTGCCATCCGTATTCCACTGGCGGCAATTGAAGCCATTGAGAATGCAGCAACAAATTCCGGTTGCACGTCCAGTATCGATAAGCCGGCATGTCAGCGGTAGCGGAGACATCATGCATCTCGTTATTCAAGCCGAGCGCGTATACGAGCACTTTCTTGCGGGCAGATACACCGCTGACGCTCCATGCGATGAACTGCTAGCCGAGATCGCCTATCAAGCGATTCTGGCCACTGGACATGAAGCCGATTGGGGTAGACGGCGGTTTTCTTCTCACACCGGGATGACAGACTGGAAAGCACGTCAAGTCATAAGGTTGGCACATACGAATGCATTCCTCCCGCTTCCCTCCCAAAAACCTCCCAGTACTTCTCCAGCATTCCTCCCAGCCGATGCCGTAATGGCGCGGTTCTCAGGCCCTGATCCCTCCACGCTCCCTCCCGAATTCCTCCCGCTTCCCTCCCAAAAACCTCCCTCGCGCGCGCGCGCGTCTAATACCTATTCTATTATTAATACTTCTTCTTCTGATCTTAACCCTACTAACAATATCTCCTCCCTTCGGGAGGAGAGGGTACGGGGAATAACTGACTCGGCTTCGCTCGAGTCAGTAGCGGATCGGGGCATCGAGCCCGGAGCGGGCACCGTGGCTGATCGGGGGAACGGGGAGGGGACCGCTGGGAAGAGAGAGGTCGGGGACCGGGGGGAGAATACGGGAACGGGAACCAAAACGGGATCGGGGATAGCACCCACCCCGTCGCGTCGTGCCCGGCCGCAACTCCGACTCGATATCGCCCCGTCAGCGGGCCGCCCCCCCCGAACGGCTACCACCCCAGCCGCTCAGTCCTGCGAACGCAGTCTACCCCCCGTTACGGCTGACGATGAGCCCGTTTCGTTATTGGCTGAGCCTGCCAGAGAGGATGCCGTTCCGCCCATGGAAGAGTCACAACAGGGCACATCCACGCCGACGAAGCGCCGAACCGGGAAGGCGAAGCCGATGCTCGAGGAGCGGTTCAAAAACTCGTCACTCGTGAAGTTGTGGTCCAGCCTGTGGTACGGCACCGAGTGCCAGCGCAAGCCTGCCGATCCAGATGTCTTCTCGCTGGTGGCCGACTCCCTTGTCGCGTTCTCGGAAGCGCATGGACAACCGGCAGCCCTTGATGCACGGGGCTACAACACCGTCCGCATGACCGCACAGGCGTGGATCACGTCTGGCGCTCCTCGCGACCAGTACATCGACGGGGCGCGAGCTCCGGCGGACACCTACTGGAAGGAACAGGGTAAGTACACGTTCATCCGGCTGTTCGGAAGCATGGACAACCTCCAGGCGGCCATAGCCAGGAGAAAAGCGGCGGCACAGCCTGTAAAACGCCTACCCGACATTCGAAAGGGCCAAACGTACTACATTCATGACGAGATGCCCGAAGTGCGTGAATTGTGAAAGGAGGAGGCTGTTGAGTTTTGACATGGGATCGTATCGACGGTGGAAGGAAGCAGGAGCTGTCCCGCTCACGCCGCAACCTGACCCGGTTCAGTGCGAGTGTGGAGCGTCCCTCCAGTATCGCCTGATGCCGTTGTCAACAAGCCAGTGGGTACTACAGACCTGTTCGACGTGTCGCGCGGCTCGGCAGGCGCAGACAGCGGCCAAGGCATGGGCAGAGTCGGTTCATCGTGAGATCTCCCTGTCTGGTGTGCCCAGCCATCTCTGGACGTTGACATTGGATGGTCTGATCAACGAGACGAACGAGGACCGACTCAGGAAGTTGCAGTCGGTCGTTGAGTCGGGTGGGTCTGTCCATCTGTGCGGTAAGACCGGGCGGGGGAAGACTGTTGCCGCGATAGCTGCACTGCTGCACCACATTCGCCACACGGGGAGATCGGGCCGGTTCATGCGAGAGTCAGACGTGGATGCCGGAACGAAGGCGGACATTCGGAAGGAGTGGAGACACGCCGGGCTACTGGTGATTGACGATCTGGGCAGCACGAAAGGAGGACTCCCCGACTGGCTCCAGTCGTTCATCTGCGACATCATCGACCACCGTGCTCTGTGGCGGCTTCCTACCGTGGTCACGTCTGAGCATAGCCTTGCAGACGTCGCACAGGTCTACCCTGCAAGGGTCGCTTATCGGCTCTTCCAGATGTGCGAAGGCAAGCAAATTACCTTTACCGGCCCGAACTATCGCGCCGAATTGAAAACGTTCTCGGGAGGCGACCAGTGAGGAAAGAGCAGAAGCGGGAGCGGACAAGGCCAGGACTCAGAACGACGGAAGCGAATAGCCCGTTGCCCCGGGATGAAGTTGCCGAGCGAGCCGTGATCGGATCTATCATCATCGACAATTCGGTCGTGGATGATGTGCTCACCCTTGTGAAGCCGGCTGACTTCTGGAATCCACGGCATCAGGTGATCTTCCAGGCCATCGTGGAGTTGCACGCCCAGTCGTCACCCATCGACGGAGTAACCCTACCTCGAGCGCTGATAAAGGCGGATCGGGTGGATGTCGCGGGTGGCCTGGAATATGTCTCCGATCTTACAACGCATGTCGCTGACACGTCCCGGGCCCGGCACTATGCCTTGACCGTGAAGGAAGATGCCATTCGCAGAAAGGCATATGCCGCGGGTAAGCGTCTCTCCGAGAAGTCTATCGACATGGGAACGCCTGTGGGGGAACTCCTCACCTTCACCAGTCAGGTCGGTGAAGAACTGGCGGAAGCGCAGACGACGGGGAAGGGGTTGATCTCCATCGCTGACGCCACCCAGGCCACCGTGGACCATATTCAGCGGTTGCGGAATAATCAGGCAGCCATCACCGGAGTCCCCACCGGGTTGACTGAACTCGACAGACTTACAGCTGGTCTTCAACCCACGGATCAGATCATCCTTGCGGGCCGTCCGTCGATGGGAAAAACGGCCTTTGCGTTGTACCTCGCCCGATACATGGCGATGGTTTACAACTACCCGGTGGCCATATTCAGTGTTGAGATGAGCCTGCTACAACTGCACCTTCGGCTACTCTGTTCAGAGTCCGGTGTCAATGCTCAGGCGGTTCGTACCGGACAGATGACCGACGAGGAAGCAGCACTCCTGAACGATGCCGTAGATCGGATCTACGACGCGCCGATCTACATCGACGAGATGCCAGGAACCATCGAAGAGTTGAAAGTCAAGGCCCGGGCCGCTCACAAGAAGTACCAACTCAAGGCGATCATCCTCGACTACATCCAGTTGATGGATGACAGCGACATCGGCGGGAGCCGGGAGCAGGAGATCGCCCGGCGTAGCCGTGAACTCAAGCGACTGGCGAAAGAGTTAGAGGTGCCGTGCCTCACCCTGGCCCAACTCAATCGAAGTCTCGAGAGTAGACAAGACAAACGGCCTGTTATGTCTGATTTGCGTGAGAGTGGTTCGTTGGAGCAGGACGCGGATCTCATCATGTTCATGTATCGTGACGAGGTCTACAACAAGGACATCGATCCTGATCAGAAGGGGGTGTGCGAGATCATCATCGCAAAGCAGCGGAATGGCCCGACTGGCACCGTGAAGGTAATGTTCGAGAAGGAGACTGGGCGGTTCTCGGATCTGGAACGGTGATCCTACTCGAAGGTCACCTGGAAGTAGAAGATCGCGCCGTTGATGCCTCCCAGGTTGTCGGCCGCTTCGGCGCCGGTCGAGTAGTCGACGATGTAGATCTTGTCGTTGGCCCGGTCGTAGGCGGCGGCCAGAGTGAACACCGTACATCCCTCGAAGGTGATGGTGTTGGGCTTGACGCCGGTTCCCAGGTCCTTGAAGCCGGCGCGCGCACCGAGACCGAGGGTGTAGCCACCGGCTGCGTAGGTCGCGTCTCCGGTGAGTTTCATACGGATGGTGCGCTTGGGGGACGACGGGACGACGCCGATAACGGCATCATTTGCGACTGTGATAGCCATGAAATTACTCCTGTACAGGGATTGACTGTTGTGTTGGTTCCAACAGATTCGACTGTATCACGACCGATTCTACACGACAAATCGGAGCGGAAGCGATGGCGGACATTACGCGGGAAGAGTTCAGACGGTTGCTGAAAGAGGCGGGTGGAGATCTCCGGATGGTCGACACCCGGAAGATCGGGCGAACGAACACGGCCAGGAAGCCCACTGTCCCGGTTGTAGAGAGCGGTCAGACCTACATGCTTGTCTTGAGCCTTCCACCCAAGGGAAAAGCCCGTGGACGGTCGTTTATCGACGACGGAGGAGGTATCGACGTTCGACGGCCAGCCGATTACACCGAGTGGTTGAGGCAGGCACAGAAGCAGATCACTTCACAATGGACTGGACCCATGCGACTCGAGCGAGTTCGCGTGGATGTGAAACTCATCGGTGGCGCTGGTTCGTGTGACGGCGACAACGCGATCGGTAGCGTGCTCGACGCCATGGTCAAGGCTGGTGTGATCAAGGATGACCGTCTTCGTGTGGTGAGAGCGGGATCGTGGGAGTGGGTCGAATCCGACTCGGCACGCATCGAAGTGACCATCACCACATGACCCCTTTTTTTGTCCGCATGTACGGATAGATTAAACTACCATTTAATTTTGTTGATCCATTCCCCTCCCGTGATATAATACACCCGTGGTCTTTTTGCTGTGGGGTGGATATGTTCGAGTCGTTCAAGCGGGTGCGGGTCACTTTGTTTCGGTCTCACCACAAGGTCAAGGTGTCTCCACTTCGGGGAGAGCGAGCAGTCAGGGGGGAGATGGGCTTCCGTCTTGAACTCGACGAAGACGTCCCGGACGAGGTCGTCGAATCTGTCGAGACCCACTTTCCAGGACTTCGCCAGCGGCTCGAGGACAGTGTTGACGGTCGCCGCTGGGACGACCAACTTGAGGACACCTTCCCGCCTCTCACTATTCGTCTACATGCCACGCTGGACACTCACCACGCCGTCATCACCCTGAACGAGGCCATCATTACCGGTAAGGTGAAGTGCCTCGTTCAGGGCGGGTCCGCCTGCCTTGAATTCAAGGTGGACGCTGCACTGGATGAGGCGACGTGGAACGCTCTTTACCATCGACTGAACTCGAGCCTGTGGATCGACATCGACGTGTTGACCGAGGACGAAGCGCCGTTCGACGCGGCGTTTGCGGCGATGGGGAACTAAAACCTCCTGGCACGGATTATTTTAGAGACTAGTTTAATGATTCGTGCTAGACTGGGTTCATGTCGTCGGTGCTAAGGCTCTACGGTGATCGGCCAATTCTCATGACTCATGAGAGCACCTTCGACATCCTTTTTCGAGCGGCCCGGCGATGTCTCAGATCCCGGGGGTCGCTCGCATGACCAGATGGTCTATACCGAGTTTTGAAAACTGAATACAGGATTGGACGTTACGACGTTCAACTAGTTGATAGCCGGTGAACTTAGCGTCGGCTTAAGCGCGTCAATGGTTAAACCTTAACCGGAAACGCGAAGGCGCTCGAAAACGTGATCATAAGCCATTGGAATTGCTGGCGTCTTGGTGGCAGCCCTGACAATGTCTGATCGTTGGGAGTGCCATTGAGGGCGCACTGCGTGCGGCTGCTGCTGACACAGTCCCGGCTGACAATGTCTGATCGTTGGGAGTGCCATTGAGGGACGATACTTGCCACTTTAACCTCACTTACAGCTAACACTGACAATGTCTGATCGTTGGGAGTGCCATTGAGGGCGTCTGGGTAAAACCGATCGACCAGTGCACAACACCTGACAATGTCTGATCGTTGGGAGTGCCATTGAGGGCACTGATGAGATGGGTAATGGCTGACAATAGCTGATCGTTGGGAGTGACTAGAATGATCGCGGACCTGTAGCAAACATCAAAACACAGGCAGGTTCGCGCAGGTATAGACAAGAAAAATAAACAATAGATTTCAGGTATTTACCGGTGAGCACACATCGGTATAAGCGCGGATATAGTTGACGCTCAACTGGAAACGCGAAGGTTCGCGCTACGTGCTCGCAAATGGTTGCTACACCTTACAAATTTAGTGAGGCAGTGACAGCGGATGCTGAGTAGCGAGAACCATTGTGACCGAAGAGGTGTGCGACGTAACCGCCTGGAAAGAGACGTGACAGCGGATGCTGAGTAGCGAGAACCATTGTGACAGGTTTGGTAATCATGACCGCCCCCCGATCTGCGTGACAGCGGATGCTGAGTAGCGAGAACCATTGTGAGCTGCTCGATCCAGCCCATCTGTTTACCACCGGCGCGTGACAGCGGATGCTGAGTAGCAAAGTGTAGAGTGGAGGCGGAAGTGAACATATCAAGGTCGCACAGAATACGTCTGTTCCCCACCAAAGAGCAGGAACGCTTTCTCCAAGACTGCGCCTTCGTGGCTCGCACCGCCTGGAACTTCGGGCTGTCATTCTTAATTGAGTCGAATCGTCGCGTCATTGCCGACTGGAATGCACTCTCAGACGCCGAACGACTGGCCCGTGATCCAGCACTGAAACCCAAGAAAGAATCAAAGCGTAAAAAGAAAAAGACTGAAGTGTCTGACGATAAAAAGAAAAAGCAGAGCAAGCCCAAGGTTGAATGGGCAAGTTATACAGATGATGATCGGTTGAAGCGGGCTCCCACAGGTTGGGACTCTGCTCCTGCGAGTGCGGCATGGACACAGGTCAAGAAGACATCGGCATCCGGGCAACTGCGTGGTGCAGTAATCGCAAATGCCGTGCCTGCGATGGTCGGCTTCAATGCATTCATCGACCTCAACAAGGCGTGGAATAAGTATTTCAAGGAGTGTGGTTCAAAGCCATGCTCACGCCGTAAGGATGACAAGAACTGCTGGTGTAAGGATTTCCCCGCATGGATGGGATGTGGTCATCCGCGATTCAAGAACAGAAGCAGCGGGAAGAGTTTTCTTCTGCCGGGTTCAGACAAGAGTGGCTGCAACGCGATATTTGGCGTTGATGGCAAACACTTCGTGTTCACTGGGAACAAATACCATCAGCGCATTACGATGGCAGAAGAACTGCGTTTTCAAGGGCGGGTTGCGTCTGCTCGAGTCTTCGAGGACAACCGGCATTGGTACGCATCTATTCAGGTGATGGATATTACCGTTCCCGATCCTGCCGCGCATGCCGGTCCATCAGTCGGTGTCGATCTTGGCGTAGCGTCAACTGCCACTCTCTCCACTGGTGAGAAGATCGATAACCTCCACGCTGCACGAAAGAACGAACCACGGATCGCGAAACTCAATCAGGCCATCAGTCTCAAGAGTATCTGGCTTCCGTGCCCGGCGTGCGCTGGTGAACCGGACAAGAAGAAGGAATGCAAGCGGTGCTCTGGTGCAGGCCAGGTCCAGGATAGGCGGGCAGTGACATGTGAGGTCTGCAAGGGCACCGGGAAGGATCTGGAGGACGAGTCAAAGCGCTGTCGTCGGTGCCGGGGGTGTGGTCGCCAGAAGTCACAGCGCATGATCGACCTTGAGGCGAAGATCACCAAACTCCAGCAGCATGCCGCCAATCAGCGTAATGATCACATGCACAAGGCCACAACTCGCATCGTGCAGACCTACAGTTTTATCGGACTGGAGGACATCAACTTCAACGAGATGAAGACTCAGAACGCAGAGAAGATGACCGGCGAAGGGAAGCGCAAGCGCGGATTCCAGCGCAGTCTGACCGACGCATGCCCTGGGGAATTCCGCCGGCAACTCGAGTACAAGGCGCCGGCGTATGGCGGTCGGTCGGTGCGGATCGATAAGTGGTCCGCATCGAGCAAGATATGCTCTGCATGTGGTGAGCGAGTGGACGATCTGCCGATGTCGGTGAGAACATGGACATGTCCGGTGTGTGGTGTGTCTCATGATCGCGACATCAACGCGGCTGTGAACATACTGCGTAAAGCGCTGGATGAGGCGAAGACAACCGGTGAACAGAGTGCAGTCGTGAAGAAACCACGATGCGCAAAGAAGGAACTGCACGATGCTCGATAGTATCAACGTCCTTACCGACGACCAGATCGAAGCCCTCATCATCGCACTCGTTGATGGACGAGGAGACGCGAGAGTTACCGAGGAGGAGGCGCATCGGTTCGTGAACTGGTGTGCCGGAGCACTCGCCATGGCGGCAGCCATCAAACTCACGATGGAAGGAAAACTGGTCGCTGACTGGCTCGACAGTGAGGATGAACCACGGTTCAGGCTGGCAGATGGGGTGACCGATGTTCATTCCGGCGACACTGAAGACGACTCTGAAATTCCACCGGGAGGGGAAGGGCGGGTGGATGGAGATGCCAGCGGGGACGGAGATCCGGATCATCCCCGAGTCGGCGTTGAATCGGGAACAGGGGGAGTATGTCAGGCGACAGAAGACGACCCACGCTGAAGTTACCTACGTCTGTTGGTGGCCAGGAGACGAAGGAACCCACTGGTTCGCCGTCCCCGACAGCGCCGTCGATATCATCAGGCCAGTCACGCCCACCCCAAAGCCTCCCGAACGGGCAGGTCGGCGGGTTCCTCAAATCCGCATTTGATGAGTACGAAGGCTGGCTACGTCGAGACGATCGCGGACGGTTCATTATGGGATACCGGGCGAAGAAGCACGCCGGACAGATGATGCTGGGTGTGCCGTCAGGGTACATCAGGAATCTGCTGAAACTTCGCGGTCTCCCGCCTGCCGTCCAGGTTGCGCTACGCCAGGCCATCCACCAATTCGACTCAAACCCAGACCCCGAGTCGGGCGACTGGGTACCCTTTCTGATAGGGGATGTTACCGGCTGGGTCCACAAGGACGTGTACGAGTCCTTTCTCGAAGAGTACCGGCGCATCAGCCGGATCGTCACCAACGATAAATTGAGCCCTGTGCTGGACGCCATTATCGCGAACAGCTCCAGCACACCCACTGAAAGCTTGTTGTAGCGGCGCGATGCGGAGAGCGGAGTATGGGACGCAGATGGGGAATCATCAACAAACAGGATGCATTCAGCGACTCGAAATCTGATCTGGACATCCTGACGGACATGTGGGGGGCGCAGACACCTGAGTTTGTTGCCAAGCGTGTAAGGCGCACTGTGGGTGCGGTGAAGGCCAAGGCGGCTGAACTCGGCTACACCCAGACGGATCATCAGGGATGGTATCCGACGCTCCACATTACTGCGCTACTGGGTGTCAGTCCGAAAGAGATCACCCGCTGGGTGACGGAACTCGGCATGGTGACACATGATGGACCGCGCAAGGTATTTGGGCGAGCGACCATGCGCATGTTTGCGCTCGACGAGGTTGAGAAGTTTCTCACCCATCGACCCGAGATCGTAGACCCTGACTGGATCAGCCCGCGGCTACGAAAGCGGTACCTGTTCAACGTGTCATGCCTCGAGACACCCTTCCGATGGAAGCGACTTGAGTGCAAGGCGTCAACTCGTCACGCCGGGTCTGAGATCGTTACCTTCTGGGCGCCGCTCATGTCACACCGTCCCCACTGTCCTGCGTGTGGCCGTGTGGTGGACCGATACGCAGTCGGTGAGGAGGTGAGTCGGTATGCGATCGTTCTACCTCCCATGCCTGTCCCGCTGTCCCATGAAGCGCTCGCGGCACTGATCGCCATGGCCGATGGACGATCATCAATAGCACAGGCGGCAATGGGGATCGGCATCAGTTGGCAGGGCATGTCGAGAATGTGCGCCAGGCTCACTGCAAGGCGACTGGTAGAGCGAACGGAGCCATGCCCTGGTCGATATACCTACCGGGCGACTACGACCGGCAGGGAGGCGATAAAGCGTTATCTTGGAGGCTGCGATGGATGACATGTGTCTGATGTGCGAGAGCGTAAAGGCGGCGTCAGAGGAAGGGCTGTGCACCTCGTGCGGCTTCGTGGTCCAGCATGTGAAGTCGATCGGCTACGCCATCATTCCGACTCGAGCGGCGGGTGTTGGCTGTGAGTCGTGTCTCAAGGCTGACGTGTGCGTCGGCAAGATGTACGCTGACCAGGTGGGTGCGATAATCAGTGTATGCGCATCAAGGTTCGAAGCCGCGACAGAGAAGACGGAAGCAGTGGATCAACAACCGGACGTGGAGCGACGAGTACTCGAGCGGTGCAAGTCGGAATGCCCGCACAGTGCGGACGGGAAGGAAGTCACGCAGTGTATTCCAGCGAGTTTCAGTCAGAGGATTAGTTACTGTGGACAGGTAGGAAAGTGGGCGAGGGAGAGCGAGGCTATCCGATGACTTCCACCTCGACGACGTTCGTGTTGACGAGGTGTGTTGCGCCTGCGCTGGTCCACGTCACCCCGTTGCCGGTGATCGTGAACTGGTCAGTCACGTCGTACCGGATCGCGCCGACTGCCGTCCGGACAAAGACTCCCTTGATTCGACTCGGCGTGAACGGGGCGTCGAAGAGTCTGTAACTGGCCCCCGCTACCATCGCAGTCGTGATCGTGATGCTGGCCGTACACTTCCGCTTCAGTGCTGTTGCCTCGCCGCCGAGCGTGTTCAAGTTCACCGCACCGCACACCCAGATGTCCGCCACATCGGTGATGGTCTCGGCAAGCAGGATGTCCGGGTTGGCAGCCACCACCGTTCCGCCTGGGGCATCGGCCGGCTGGATCATCACCCCGGTTCCATCTGCCGTCGCCTTCACGTTCTCGGTTCCGGACGTGTTGATTGCGGTGATCAGGTTCGTTCGAGCGTCTGCGATTCCGCCACCCAGGAGAACGGTGATGGCTCCCGGCTGAGCCGTTCCGCCGCCGTCGTCCCACTCGTAGAGATCCGTTCCGATCTCTACGTAATCTCCATCGACCACCGCATTCGGGAGAGCGAGCACCGCGTTCGGGATGACGCCGTTCAGCGAGTACTCGAGCTGCGAGTAATGGACCGCTTCGCCGGAAGCCGCACCGGAAGCCAGCCCGGTGATCTTCTGGCTGTTGACCGCAACAGATCCCGAAGCCGCTGCCAGGGCGGCAGACACGTTCGTAAAATCGGTCACGTCGGCCGATGCCTCTATCCCTGCCAACTTGGCAGCCTCTGCGTCCGTGTACGCGTTGGTGTCTGCGTTGGACTCGTATGCGGTCTTGATCGACCCGGCCGTAAGATTCGACTGAACGATCGTCCAGTCCGCCTCGGCCGCCGCCGCATCGACTTCGGCAATCAGCATGTCGCCCGCCTCGACCTCCGCGGTGAAGAAAGTGCCGGCAACGGTTACCGTGTAACTGTCCCCCTTCAGCACCCCGGAAGGCGTCGTGTCCAGGTCAGGCGTGTTCGTCGCCGCGTTATAGCCGCCCTTGTAGTCGAGCAGTCCCGCGACTCGTCCGTCGACGTATGCCTTGACGCTCTGCTGCGTGGGCACCTTGGTATCGAGATTCGAGACCATCGAGTCTTCATCGACCACAAAGTTCATCGCTGCCGTGGTCGTATCCGATTCCATAACCGCGCCAGCCGCCGCGACATTGGTCGCGTCGGTCACGTCTGCCCCAGACTCGACCCCGTCGAGTTTCCCGCCGTCCGTCGCCACGTCCCGCCCGTCCACCGTGCCCGTCACCGTAATGTTTCCGTCGAAGGCGTATGTGGCCACGCCGGCGAAGGACAGGTCGTCCTCCTGGCCCCTGGCAACGATGGTGGCAGGGTTGGCCAGGCCCGCGTCTGTGCTGGCGTCCATCGTGATGGTGATGTCTCGGCCCAGATTCGTGTCACCGGGGACGCCCAGGTGGACGTGTGTCGAGACGGGGGTTGCGCCGTTCAGGCGGTAGAGGGCGGCCCAGTTATTGGTGGCGTCGTTCTCGAGCACGACCGAATGGACTTCGGCCACACTGGACGACTTGGCCCGCAACGACCCGACTTCGTTTGCACCGGCTGCCGCGTCGGCATTCGCCGTGAAGTCCATGTCATTGATGACCGACGTATCGATCATCTCCACCCAGGCGCCACCGGTCCGCTTGTAGATGGATCCGTTCGTCCGGTGATAGGTGGACCCGTTCGGCTCGGCTGCCGTGGGCGCCCCCGTGCCCGCCGTAATCGTGGGGGACGACGTGATGTCACCGAGAGTCTGGGAGATCCAGAGAACCAGCCTGTAAATTGCACCATTGTTCCGCAGATTGAACATGAGCCTGCTCCTTCCGTAAAAGCCACACTGGAGAAAACTGTGTGGCTTCAGAGTAGCCGAGCGGGCTCAAGTGGTCAAAACGAGCGGGGGAAACGATAAGTGTAGGGAAGCGGGAGGGAAACAGCGGGATTAGTTGCAGCCGACGTCGTCTGATGCGCGTAGCACCTCCACGCTGAGGTCCATCGGGCCGACGAAATCCACCCACGTCCCGTCTACCGACCTGGCCTGTAAACTCACCCAGTATTCAGCGTCGGGACTCCACTGCAACTGAATGGTGCCGTAGATGGGCACCTTACTCGACTGGCTTGCCCATGTGGCGCTGTTCTGCACCATAGTGGAGTAGTGTTCATCCCCGTAGGCGGGTCCCGACACGACCACACGAAGTTGGACGCCGGCCTTGCGGATTCCGGTTTCCACCCGTCGTGCTCGAGCCATCGGTGAACTCTGACCGACCACGTTGACGTGCACGTAGCCCTGAATCCTGATCATGTCGCAGGACTCCAGATCATACACGAGCGTATCGGTGAGGGGCACCTTGGCCCAGTCACCGGACGTCGTGGAGTGATAGGTGGTCCAGCCCTCCACATACTCCGTATCCGACCGGACCCGGGTATGGACCTCGGAGGTAATGAACTCCGACGCCAGGATGGGCGACGAGACGAAGGACAGAATAGCGATGACCAGAAGCATGAAGTGTCTCATAAGAATCTCTCCAAGGGTTAATTTTGATTACTGAATAATGAGACTGTTACTGAAACAGTAAAGAAGCATTTTATAAAAGTCAACAAAAAAATCACAACTCTGGAAGGGCCAGGGTGTGGAACGGGCGGCGATAGGCGGCAGTGGCGGCGACTCGAGTGAACCACCGTGAGACGTGAGGCAGAATCACCCGTGTTCCGACCGCACCACCGGTGACGTCGTAGGCGACGAAGAGAGCGTCTCCGTCACTGAAGACAGACCGAGTGATAACACCGTAGTCAATCCGGTCGATGACGTGGCCTGTCCGACTGACGACCACTACTTCGTTGCCTGCTGCAGCGTAGATGTAGCGGCCGTCTGAGTGTACCGAGACCACTTCAGAGCCAGGGTCGATCGTCCAGACGACAGAGCCATCATCTGGGCTGAATGCCGTAAGATACTTCCCGGCTGCGGCTGCGTGGCCCGCTATCAGCAGATCCTGATCCAGCGCGATTGAGTTGACCGTAGCACCGACGACCACACTCCAGTCAACCGTTCCGGCAAGATAATCGAGGCGCCGAAGTTGGAATCCTCCTGCTCCAGCTACGCCACCCATGAACACGTAACGACCGTTCGAAACTACTTGATTGACCGCCGCTGAATGGTCATAGCCCCATGTTGCAGGGCCAGCCAGTGACGGCGTGAGGGCAATTACCCAGTCACCGCTGGTGAAGGAAGCGCCACCGCTACAAGCGAGGATGACCTGAGTGCTGTCTGAGTAGCCGACGTAGCCCGACCCTCCGAGCGTGTTGTTGCTGTTGGTCAGGCTCCCATCGGCGCGGGCGACTCGGTAGACACAGGGCACAGCCGGGTCAGCGTAGTAGACCGATTCGCCATCGCTATGAACGTGGGATCTCTCCCCGGCTGTCGCGATCTGCCACAACTGAGAGCCATCGGTTCGTGATACGGCACGAAGATACTCGTTGCCGGCGCCGTCGTACCAGATGTAATACACCTGTTCACCGTCCGAGCAGACACGATATCCATTCGTTGCAGCAGCCGGGGAGAGATCCCAAAACGACGTATAGGGCGTGTCGATCCCCACCCACGGGCCTTTGACGAAGCCGCCAGAGTTTACGGGTAGGGTAGTGATCAGGCCCTCGAGCGTCTCGTAGTTCTTGATGTAGTTGGCGACAACGTCGTCCTCAAGGTCTTGGAAACTCGGAGAGACAATGTCGTAGTCTTCCCGGCGAGTCGTGCTTATCTGAGCGGTATCTATTCCCCCATCTGCGTTGAACCGTCTCGCATCGGCCAGAAGAGTAGCATCGGCTCGAAGCGCCGGTTTGACCGCTGCTCCGATTGCGGCTGCCGCCTCCATCTCCACTTCGATCGTGAACGACTCTTCCGACCGGTAGTTGCCCGGGACAGCGTTGTCGTCCACGTAGGGCTCCGACTCGACACGAGCAGCGACCAGGAAGATGGACAGCCATCGCTCCTCGCCCGGGTTGGCGACTGTAGTGGATGCGCCGTTCTTGTCCACCGAACAGTCCACCAACTGTGCCGGCGTCACTGGAACGCGGTCCCCTGTCTGGTCGTATGCCACACCGGCAGCAACCGAAACGTTTGTGGATACAGGACCTGTCGGAGCGACTGTGAGTCCCCAGGCGACACCGTGCGAGCCGGTATAGCTGACGTCCATCACGTAGTTTTTGATCGCCTCGTCGACGTCAACGAACGCCTCATCCATGTCATCCTGCGTGACGATCTGCCCATGGTAGAAATCTGATCTGTCCATCATTCACTCCACTACACTACGATTCGGCGGAAATGCTCGTGAGATACCTTCATACGGTTGGCTATCCAGGTAATCGCCTTCTCTTCAAAGGCGGACGCCGGCGCCGGCAAGATGATGTCGAACGTATAAATCACGTTGGCTGAACTAAGTACCGTTTCGGTACCGAGTTTGTCAGTCCCCAGTTTCCAACTACTCTTGTGAACTGGGTACACTGTAGCGTTGATGCCCAGGAAGAATCGAATCACGTTCTCGATGCCCGCCGCCGTCCCGGTCTGCCGGTAGATGGGGATGAGCGTCTGAACGAGGGCGCGCTTCTGCACTACCGTCAGAGCGAATGGGAACGGATTCCCAAGGTCGGTCAACATGTCATCAAGGAACGTCTCAGGGGCCAGGTCCGGATCGATGATGTCCGTCCATCGATCGATGTAGACCAGTAGCTCATCCAGAATCGGCTGGAGGATGTTCTTGATGAACCGAGCCAGATCCCCCGAGTCGTCCCGTGACCAGTGCATGGAGGCGATCATCTCGTCCAGTGCGACGACTCTTCCGGATGGCTGCCCGTTGGCGACCACCGCCTTAGTGCTCCCCGTTGGAAGCGGGTCCGGGTTTGCATTGGCGTAGATCGGCGCCGTCGTGGTCAGCGTGTAGTTGCCGTTGGGGACGCCGTAGCAGTACAGGTCGATGACGGCAGCCGCCGACAGGACAGCGCTGCGAGGTATGACGGTATGCTCGTCCTCGCTTGTGCCTGTGAGCGTGTACGTCGATGCCGTGGTGCTGTTTGCCTGTGCCGGGTCCAGTGCCGCACTGAACGTGATACGAAGAATGGTTTCGGGCCAGAAGGCGACAGGGACGACGGATACGATTGTCGGAGCAGCCATGCTTACCTCTACGGGATTTCGGCCCCGGTATCACCGTTCCACACCGCTACGGTGCCGAGTTTCGGGAACTCCACCAGGTTGATGGTGTAGTCGTCAGCCGCACCATTGAGCGTCGTCGCACGACCGTCCACCGGTGTTCCGACCTTCCTTACCCCTGCCGTGTTCTTCACGATGGCGTTGATATCCGACCATCTAATGGACGGTTCCGGATCGTCGTTCTCATCCCGCATGTAGTAGCCGAAGTTCACATTTGAATTCGGCTGCAGGTAGTCGTCAGCCGTCGCATCACTCACCACTGGCTCAAAGAACGTTGTCAGTGATGCGACGATGGCGGCCTTCACGGTGGCTGCAACCGCGCCGGATGTCAGGTACACCCAGCAGACAATGTTGATGGTCGCGTAGGTGGGGTCCTTTACATCAACGACGTGGGTCACCATCACGGGCCGGGTCGTGCTGTACATGGTGTCGACGTTTGTCTTCAACCCTGCTGATGGCGTACCGCCCCCGGTTGGGACGATGTAGACGTAGGTGGTGTTCTCGAGACTCAGGACTAATGGAGCTTCGTTTTTGGTGATGGCCAGGGCCCGTCCTACGCCGGTCACGAGACGCGCATTGTCCTCGAAGTCGGTGCGCGATACCGTGCGCTCGAGAGCTCGCAGGCTGGCAGGACCCGCCGTCCGAGCTGTCTCAATCGACTCCCGGTCTGTACCCAGGATGGACGCACCAGCCGCATTCGTTACGGCTACGGATACCGGTGTCCCGCCTACGGTCGTGAGCGTCCCGGAGATGTCCTTGATTGCGGCGGCCTCGACGTTGCCAGCCACCCCGCCACCCGTCTTGTACTTCACGGTGAGCGTCCCGGATGGCGCCACACCGTTTACGCCGTCCCCGAACCGGATGTATGCACGGTCGTTCTCATCCACCGTGACAGTGTAGTGCTTGTCCGTCGAGATCGAATCAAGGAAGTTGGAGACCTCTGAATAGTCCATTGCGTCAACCTGAACATATCCACCGTTGGCCACAGCAAGTGAGTCGTCTAGGAACGGAGTCCTACCCAACTTGATTACCTGGCCTGTAGACCCGTCCACTTGCCACGTCTCGTCATCCCAGAACTGCGAATGTTCAGCGGTACCATTCACCGATGTATTTCCCGCTGTAATCGTGACGGCCGCCAGGAGCTGAAATTCTGTTGGCGTCGACTCTCGCGTCTTTACGATCGTTCCAGCCGGGATGATGATGTCCTCACCCAGGGCAGACGCGATCGAGAATGTGACGGTGTGCTGTGCAGCAGTCGCCCCGCTCATCTCGTACTGGATGAGTTTCAACAGGCCGATCATATTCCGCCGCTGCTGGGCAGTGGTAATCCGACTTTCACCAGCCTGATTGTCCTGATAGTAGGAGAGAATGTCTCCGATAAAGGCGAACGCCTGCAGCAACTGATTGCCGAAGTTCGCCTCGTTGTAATCAGTCCATGCGGGAAACTGCTGCTGAGCGAGCGCCTGTTCCCGGACCATCAACGCTGCGTAGTCACGATCGGTATAGTCAGCCATGTCAGATCTCCACCGTCGCGGTCTGGTCCACTACGACGCGGTTTGACGGCACGTTCGCGGTAATCAGTCGGTACTGGACGTCGATACTGCGCGTATTGGTAGTGGCGTCATTCTTTACGACAACCTCAGTCACCCTTACCCGTGGTTCCCACCGGCGTAATGCTTCCTCGACGTAGAACTGAGCCAAGGCATCTGTTGTCGGTCCAAGGTTGCGGTGTCTGAGCATACCCAATCTCGAACCGAACGTGTGCTGCCATGGCAATTCGCCAGCACTCAATCCGTTGGGCATAGCTGACTGAGTGCCAAGAATGTTTTCGATGCACGATTGGACTAGGGCAGCATCACCGCCGTTCACGAAGTCTTTGCCTTCTCTTCGAAATGGTGACAGCACTCCGAAGCCGAGAATCTTGCTGGCCATAATCACCCCTGCGCCCCGGTGGCATCGGTCAAGTCGACCGCCGGATCAATAACGCGCATACCGCTATCGTCGAACGCCATGACGCGCATAACGTGTGATCCAGAAACATCATTCGCATTGTGCCAGTAGCCGTAACCGAGGGGGCCCCCTACGCCCGTAAACACCGACCCATTCCAGCCGAGCGTAGTCCACCCTGTGGTGGGGGCGGTCGCGGAATTGGCTAGACTGTACATAGCGTGAGCGCCCAGGTTACCACCAGCGGGCTGCAACGCGATAGCGAGCCAGACACCCGCCGCCAATTGCCCCGCTGTGATCACGATCCCGGCTGAGTAGGAACCGGCGTGATCGGCGTACACCTTGTACTGCCCGCCGATCCATTGGATATAGGCCAGACAGCGCCTATCTCTATTGGATCGGAGATGAACGTGGATTCCCGCCGCGTCAAAGTTGACCGGGAGATTACTCGTAATTCGGCTGTAAAATACCTGACCCTGGCATATACTGGGCGTGATGAGCTTCGACCCCATCGGCGTCGTGTTCGTCCCGGTCACCCATGACGACGTTGCTGCTCCGGCCTTGACCGTCCTGGCGTTTGCAAGGCTGGTATTGTCATTACAGTTGGGTTTATCGCTCTTTGCTGTATTCTCATACGTCCACGGAGCAACGTAGGCGTCCGCCTGATGGACCAGTCCAGATGTGTCGAACAGAGTGCCGTAAACAGTGGGCGTAGCACCAGCGACAAATGGGTCAAGGTACGAAGCAAGACCCTCACAGAACGGGTTAAGAGAATCTTCGCATTGAGCCGATGATCGTTGAGCAGCAGAAATCTGCCCCGCGGCTTCCAGTGCGTCAGCTATTTCCCCGGCCAATCCGGTCGGAGGATTAACAGTCCCGCCATCCAGTGCCACGTCTACTCCGTGTTTACATTACCGCTCTTGTTGGCGGCAAGGTCTGCGGCCATACCTGCTGTTGTTACCGCTGTGATGCCACCCGCGCCATACTTGGTAGTAAACCCTGTCACATCTGCCGAGAATGCCACTGGGATAGCAGCAAATCCAAGTGGAGCCGCCGACTTCAACAGTTGAGCAAAGCCGTTCAATAAGTCACTGACGATGTCACCCCACGCTACTGGATGACCTGCTGTATCGCTTCCCAGATACACGTTGGGCGCGTTGACGATGACCTTACTCGAACCGCTGATAACGGTCTCACCAGACTCGAGATCCAATTCCAGATGGTCATCTGTCGTCTTCGAGCGCAACTTCAGGGACCGCTGACCGGACCTCTCGTCAATCTCTATTATCCACGAATCGGTCTCGAGGATGGCCTTGTCGACGTGGGCATCCGTAGGTGCTTCTCCGTCGCCCCAGTGTGACGGCATGTAACGAGGGGCCTCGATATCTCCGGCGACGAAAAACACTGCCACAGACGCATTGACCTTCGGCACCCACCACAACCCGCCCTGGCCCGCGCCGCCGCCAGGAACACCCACCGGGAATGCCCAGTCACTCTCCTCGAGTATCCCCGGGACAGTAACCTTCACCCGCCCGAGTCCGTCCGGGTCGTCGCGCTCCAATACGAAGCCGTCATACAGTCCGTACAGTTTCTGTTCTGGGTATTGAGTATCCGGATCCCAGACCGACATATACTCCTACTTCTTTGGCAGGAAGTCCTCACGAGGTCTCTGCACCTTGGGAGTCTTCTCTCTGTTTTCTCGAGCCGCCCCTACGCTGGTGTCCTTGCGGTTACTCGGCTTCCCGATGGCGTCACGACGCAACTCAAGATCCGTGTAGTACCCACCGCTGATCTTGTGGACCGCTCTCACCACATAGTAGTTGCCATTGAGCAGGGTTCCAAAGTTCTCCAGCCTGATCACTCTCTTGGCTGTAAGAGTCGGGTCACCAACGACCGGGAGGCGCAGTTTCAGTTGTGATTGCTGGGTGACTCGGTACTTAGCCTCAGCGGTCTCCTTCAGGTGCTGGTCGTTATGCCAGGCTTGAAGCGACAATGATCGGAGAGGCTTGGAGGAGAAGGGAACCGCCTCCTGAACGAGCGTTGCCGGGCCAAGAACGGATGTGCTGACGTTTGATTTGCTGGCCTTGTGCTTACGCACCTTCTTTTTTTTTGGGTCGACTGCAACCGTCTCCATGGAGCCCGGCTTGTTTTTTACGCTGTGCTCAAGTTCGGGAGTAAGCACTATCTCAGATCGATCTTTCGCCCCGCGCCAGACGAACGTCCGCACTGGTGCCTGCTGATGATCTCGAGGATGGAAGTGGAACGTGTCGTCCACATCAATGAACCATTCACACCCGAGACGTGCACCCCATCGCATGAGGAATTGAGCGTAGGTCTCCTGACTTTGCTGGACCACCTGACGCTTCACATTTGAGGCACTGATACTGGTCTTTGTGTGGCCCATGTCCTTCGCCATCTGTGCGGCGATCTCGTCGACGGACAGTCCCTTCCACGTCTTGGTCAACTTCTCATGGTGAAAGTCGCTCTCCTTACCGTATGCCTCGACGGTCAGGCGAAGAAAGCCTTTCACCACCTTGACCTTCATCGCCCGCTTGAAGGACAGTTTCGATGGATATCCAAAGGTGAACTCGATCTTGTTCCCAGGCAGGAGAATGGGGTCTTCAAAGAACGCTAGGTCGGAGTTGTTCACCTGCAGCGTGAGTTTGTCCACGCCAACTGACCGGTCCTCGAAGTTGAAACTCTCCACCCGTTCGGCAGGCAGATCGATCGCCTCCCCTTTTTCAGGGACGATCTTGATGAAAAATACGCCACCTTCGTTTACCCGGATGTCCATCGTCAGTCCTCAAACCCGAAGAGTTCTTCAGCAAGAACGCGGTTGGACGGGGCATAAAGAATGATGCCGGGTTCGAGTTCCAGGGTTGGATCTGCGATGTTGTTGTAGACCGCTATCACCCAGTACAGTTCTCCGGCTCGAGGATTGTTTGGGTAGAGTCGATGGGCAATGTGCCAGAGTCGCTCCCCCTCAAACACTGTAACCTGTAGGTTGTCCTCGCGCTCTTTGAAGCGAAACTTCTCCAGACGTGGATCCTCTGCCAACAGAGTCGTGCCATCCGTGATGGTTTCGCTGTACAGATACCGGCTGGGGAATAACGCGCTCATCGTCGCGCTCCAAAGAATCGAACATCCTGACTATAGATGGCGGTCGCTCGAGCCTCCATCACCTCAAGTTCAATTCTGCCAAGCATCGGGCGCATGTCTGCTGTCTTAAACCGGGTGATACTTTCCTTCCATCGTTGGACCACGCATGTCATACTGATCCAGTTGGGCCATACCACCAGAATAGGGGGAGGACTCGATCCAAGCCCCGACTCACTTTGTGTCGGGTAGCATAACGATTCAAAAAATCTAAGGGCGTCCGCCATCTTTTGAACGTTGTCAGAGATGGCCTGCAGGTCGAATGCCAGAGATATAGCCTGCGCATTGGTGTTGCGATACTGAAGTGGAGTGTACCCCAACCCATCAGCCTGGATGACGTTGTAGACGACTTCGAGTTGTCTGGTCACTTCTGTTGGGTTGTACTGACACTCATATTCCTCGGTAGTATCCGTATTTACGATGACCACCCTGGGTGGACGAGTCTCCCATGGGATAGATGGAGGAGGCGCAACACTGCGCTCAAGCTGAGTATACTCCACCCGCTCGAGCCTGTTATTGGGCTTGACTGGCTCGTGTTGTACCCGCTCGAGTCGTGCCATGCCGCCTCCTAGTACGCGTACTCCGGTTCGTCCATGAACATCTCGTCTTCGCCGTCCTTGGTGCGACGGTGAACCATTCCGGCGATTTTATCACCGTCGAGTTCCAGGGCGATGTGGGTTTCGATCGGTATATTGGCTTGTTCCCTTAGCGCGTCCCGTATCCATGCTTCGTTTTGACTGGCTTCCCATCGACGCTTTGCGTCAGATTCCAGAGCGCCTGATCGAACGACCATAGGCAGGCTTTCCATCGGGTCCTGATCGTATACGTCACCCCAATCATCCTCATTGAGTGTTGCCCTATTTCGTGGCCCGGCCCTTCTACTTGGTCCAGTTGTTAATGCAGGAGCGACCTTGTCCCATGATTCTTTTTTCTCTTGTGTCGTTTGCATCTGCGCGAGAGTCTTGATGGGGCCGACCTGGAATTTCTCGGGAATCATTCGCGCGGCTTTGATGATCATGTCCATCACAAAACCGAGTTGTATTTTGATAAAATCAACGAATAGCGAAAAGCCCTCCTTCATGACACTAACGAGATAAATCCATTCTGTCTTGATTCTCTTCCATCTATACGCAACCATAGCTACTACGGCGATGATGCCAGCAATCGCCAATCCTGCTGGATTAGCAACCATGGCCAAGTTCAACTGCCACTGTGCCCATCTCCACGCCACTGTGAGTGCAGTGATGATCTTGACTGCTGAACCATACGTTCCGAGAGCAGCAGCATATGCCAGGGTCGCACCTTTGATACCACCGTAGGCAATTACGACCATCTCAACGACTTCTTTGTGCTCCATAAGGAATCCGGTCGTTTCCTTGATGGCGGTACGAACCGAAGCGAAGCCTTCCTGCGCTGCCAGGACAAAGGCGCGTACCCCTTGGTTCTCTGCCTTCTCGAGTTCCTGTTCCATCGCGCTACTCATCTGGCCCGTGGTCAGGATGTCGATGAAGGACTTCAACACCAACTTCACTTCAGACCAGTGGTCGCGCATCAGTAGGATGATCGGCAGTAGTGGCAGAATTGTCCCCAGACCAAGCCCAAGAAGCGATAGTTTAAACGCGGACAGAAGGGGTATCAGGAGACCCAGGATTGCCTTGGAAGCAGCGAATGCGCTCACCAGGCCAACAAAGGCAGATGCCGCCAACACTATCTGCACGATGCCAGACTTGGTTTCGGCAGGAAGTTGATCGAACGCGTACAGGAACTTGTTGAGCGTATCGGTGACGAGTTTTACCGCGGGTCCGAATACTTTCGCCAGCGGTTCACCGAGAACGATCCCGATTGTCTCCATCGTGCCCTGGAGAAGCACTTTCTGGCCTTCGAAGGTGTTCTGGATGTTGTCTCGGAATTGAGCCATCGTACCCGTTGAATTTTGGAGTTGCTGGCGAAGGTATGCCAGCGCATCTCCACCCTTCAGAATCTCGCCACTCGCAGTCGTGACTCCATTTTTCAACTGCTCCATCACGGCCAGAGATGCGGTCATACCAAACGTACCAAGTGCGTCGTCCAGGGTTTTTGCTCTTTGGACATCAGACATGTGTTCTGTCTTCGCTGCCAGGTCCAAGAGGATGTCACCGAAGTCCCGGAATTGTCCCTTGTCGTTCGCAACTGCGATGCCGAGTTCGTCGAATGTGGCCTTGCCTGTCGTGCTCATTGAGAGAAGGGCACGGTTGACTGAGTTGGCCACCACGCTCATATCGAGTCCAGCGTTCTTGGCCAGACCCATGGTAACGAGCATTTCGGTCAGTCCCTGCTTACCTGCGATGGCACCCTTAGCAGAGTTGGCCAATGCCACCTGGAGATCGGTCGACTGGATTGCAGTAAGGTTTGAGATCTTGGTCAACCGGTCAAGAGCGAACCCTGCATCATCTACGCCGATGCCGTAGATCTTCATTGCAGCACCGGCGATGGTCGCGGCGTCGGCCACACTCAGTGACTGCCCCGCTGCGAAGTCCAAAGTCGGAATGAGTGTTGTAAGTTGCTCATTGACAGTGAAGCCGAGAGACGCCATGTTCTGGAGTCCTTCGACGGCCTGTGTCGGACTGAACTGGGTGGCTATGCCAGCGTCGATAGCGGCTCGACGCAGTTTGACCAGTTCTTCTGATGTGGCGCCCGATACGTTGCGGACTTTGGCGAGCCCGAGTTCGAATTCACCAGCTCGATCTGCGAGGGATTTGAACGCCATCAGCGGAGCAGCGGCCATCCCGATACCGGCGAAGGCGATGCCCATCTTGTGCAGGGCGGAACCAACATCCATCGAACGTGTGGAGATGTTTCGGTGCAAGTTGCCGAATGCCCGATCCGTATCGAGGATTCCTTGCATGCCTCGATTGACGAAGTCGAAGACCACGCCGAGCCCGAAACTACCATTCAATGCCATCATACACCCTTGAGATGAGACACATCAGTGCTACTAGCCCCACTATGGCACCCGATGACATGGGCTGGCGAATCAGGGATGTGAGGGACGGAATGTGACGACGTAACCCACCAACGTCATCTAGTGATGGATCTGATTTTTAGGCATCAGTGGGTCATTTTGACTGGTTCGCTTCTCGTATCGCCTTGGAATCGGCCTCGAGTTGGTCCTCCAGCATCTGAGCGTATGCTATCAGATCCGGTGCGTCGAGTTCCATGATGTCGCGGTAAGACCAGCCGAGTCCATACCCGTCCTGCCGGTATGAGAGTTTGAAGATGAGCTTTCGAAGCGTCTCCTGTGAAGGGATAGGGAAAGGTAGCCAGAGTCGGTCAGTGCTCGTTACCGGTCGGAGACAGCCGCCTGGTGTCGGCTCCCGTCGCCATCGGTCAGAGTCCTCTTCAGTGTCTTCGCTGCACTCCAGAAGCCTTTCCCACCGAAAGGGATTTCGATCTCGGTTCTCCTCCGGCATTCCTCACAGACGACGGGCACGGCTGTGTCGACGCCGCAGTCGACCGTTTCCCAGTGCTTCATCAGCCAGTCCTGGTCGTAGCCCTCGATGTACTCTCGGATCAGTGCGTCGGTGGTCATCTTCCCGTTGATGGTCGCCACCCGGTAGCCGAGAATCGCGGTCACGAGTTCGTTCTTCTTCTGCTTACGAAGCTTCGCCAGTTTCGTCTGGTCTCTGCCTCGTAGAATGTTGAACTCGACAACTGCGCCACTGTCCGGGAGCGTCGTCTTGAATAGCCGTCCCTCGGTCAGGGCTTGGATACTCTCCTCCGGGAGTGGGCGCACAATGAGTTTGCTCAGGTCGCCCTCTTCCTGGTTCGGATGCAGGCAAGTTGGATGCGGACACGTCCAGTCGTACTCGATGACGTCGCCGTAGGTCCATCGCCGTAGGTAGTACAGAAGTGCGGTGTGGTCACCCACCAGTAGTTCTGACGGACGGATGTGCTCGTCCAGGTCATAGAACGGCGGGATGTCGTAGATCCCGGTGGCGACCGACGTGAAGATCTGACCGACGATGTCAGGAGAATGTGCAGCACTGGGAGAAGCCAGGATATCGAGTTCCGGGGTTTGAAGCTTACGGATTTCACACCCCAACCCCGAAGGGAGAGTAACGCGGATGGTCTTCATTTGTCTCCTTCACATTCGCTGAATTGCAGACTACTCGGCCAGAGCGAAGTAATCGTGCTCGAGCACCATCTCTTCGATGGTCGCCTCGTTCGAACTGTTGTCCCAGTCCCCGGCCGTGAACTTCTTCGGCCATGCATTCACAACGTTCCACCGTCGAAGCACGACACCGGAACGGTCTTTTTGAACGATGGAAACGTTGCGCTTCACGACCTGGCTGGGAAGGCCGATACCGGAGGCGCCCTCGTTGACGGCGATGGCCCAGGCATAGGTGTCCAGGTCATCGGTAGCCCCGCGCTTCAGCGTGATGGGCTCGAACTTCACACGCCCGGGGTCCTTGGCAGCGGGACGGTTCAGTCCGCCTTCGTTGATCTCGATCGTTTCAGTCTCAAATGACAGGCCCGAACAGGACATGAATCCTGCCCATGCGATGCCGTCGATCTGGACCTCAAAGAGGTATTTCTTGTAGTAATTCCGGGGGGTCCCGAAGGCCATTGATACTCTCCTTATCCGCCGTCAGCCGTTACGCGCCCGCTGCTGCCAGTTCTGCCTGAATATCACGCATGTCCTGCTGGAACGTGACGATAATGAACTCCGCAGGCTTCTGCGTTGCGAGCCCGATCTCGCCGTTGATCCTGTTGACGAAGACCTCGGTGGGCGGATTCAGATCGTCACCGAAGTTTACCGTGTAACTGTCTGCCGGGGTGGCCCCACGGAACGCACCGGCAGTATACTGCGTGTACAGGAAGGCCCGAATTGACTGTGCAATCTCGTTCCATAGCCGAGCGTCGTTGTTCCGGTGACGGTAGGTCTGGAGGTTGTCCTCCACGACCTTCTCGATGTAGAGCACACCGCGCCGCTCCGACACGCTGGGGAAGTTGCCGGTTCCCTTCAATGTTCTTGCCCCATCGACGTAGTAGACGCCGTTCGCGTTCTTGGTGATGGGGTTGATCCGTTCCGGGAAGACCAGCCCGCGCGCCGCACTCTTCTGGACCTCGGTGGTCTCGAGCCCTTGGGCGCTCCTCAGCCTGCCGACTTCCTCACCAGCGGGCGGGAGGTAGACTCCACCCAGTTTGGAGCCGTCCACCCGTCCGTACAATCCGGAAATCAGTCCGGAAGGCGGAATGGTGATGGTCTCTGCCGTACCGTGGACAGTCTTGTCAGGGTTCAGTACCTTGACCCGTGGCCAGTAATAGGCGCCGTACTCCGACAGGGCCTTGAGCCCGCGACTGGTCAGGTCGGACTTGGCTGCTGATGCGGTCAGATTGGCCGGGGGGTCGATGATAGCGAAGAGCCTGCGATCTTCGGCGTAGTTGATCATTCCCGTCGAAACAGCGGACAGACTCGAGCGATCCGGGACGACCAGCACGGTACCATCCATGACGGTATCGAAGGCGTACAGCCCGGTTCCGCCTGCCTGCGACCCCGTGTAGTCGGTATCAGCCAGAGCCGAGATGCCGTCATTGCCACCCGTAAGCGTGTAGGTGGCGCTTCCTGGACGATCTGCTGGTGCGCTGTTGGCGCTGTCCAGATCTGTGACCGCAATGTAGTTGGACCCCGTCGTAACGTCGTTGATCAGATCCTCAACGTACCGGTCGTCGGTGTCGCTCATCGACAGGTCTTGCCATGTCTCCTTGAGGATGCCACCCTGGTACACCTTGAGGTTGAAGTAGTACGAGGAGGCGTTCGATGCTGCTGATACGATTGCCGTGAGTCCATCGCCCCACCCGCCCGGCGTCTTGGCGTCGAACTTGAGCGTATTGACCGCCAGCGATGCGTTGGCGCCCGAATGAAGGGCATTATCGAATCCGATGATCGCATCGGCTGTGGATGCCGCTTGGACCTGGACGGACCCGGTTGCACCTGCGGTGTCTGTCTCGAGTTTGACCCGGTCCCCTACGACCGTAGCCGTAAGCCCGGTAGTATCGGCATTGATTCGATCCCGCACCTCGGCAGGGGTGACCGCGTCGATGTTGGCGACGTCACCCGAGCCAGTGGCCGCGCCGGCCTGGAACTCGAGTTTTCCAGCCGCGTTTGCAGTGCCACCGGTAATCTGGATGGAGGCGCCCGTTCCGCGCTGATTGGTCTCCATCGTCACGCCGGCACCGGCATTCACGTATGCTCTGCATCCCTGAGCATACTTATTGATACCGTTGGCGACCTCGAGCGCCGTCGCGGCAGTGATATCAACGAAGTCTGCCGTGGCGAAAGTAATCGTTGGCTTGGCCGTGCCTCCCACGGAGTAGGTCAGGGTCAGCCCGTCTGCGAGGACATAGGGGCCAGCTCCAGCAGTCGCACGGGTCGCCGCCGAAGCGTCGAACGTCACGGTCTCATTTCCACCGCCATTGGTGGAGATAACCAGGGTGTCAGCGGGCTCGAGGTCGTATGTGCCATCAATGCTACAGGTCGTGGTGCCCTTCGTGGCGCTGGATGTGCTATTCGCCGCCGTTACGGTCGAAGTCGCCGCAGCGACAGACGTTGAGTCTGTGATGTCCGAGTAGTGACACGTCCGACTTACCCAGCACCGCCCGCCGCCCTCATTGAAGTGGGCCTCGATGGCAGTGCGTAGAGTCACATTGGACCGGTGTCCGCCGAAGATCTTGGTGTAGGTCGCCAGGTCAGCGATCTCGGTGGGTGTGCGGATCGGGCCGCGTTCTGTGACACCCAGGAACAGGCTGACCGCTGTGCTCGAAGTCTGAAAGATCTTGAGCGATGGGTTGGCCTCTTGAATTTTGACCTGATTACGCTGAAGCGACATAACATCCTCCAGCAGCCGCTACAGCGTAATCATGGGTGCCGGGTCACCTGGAACCGGGCGATATCTGCGGATTTCCTTTAGAGGTCCATTCGGTTTAAGCCTGCGTGAGACGTCCTGGCAGCGAAGAACGGACGCGTCGACGGTTACGGTCTCGCCAGCCAGGATGGTCATCGTGTAGGGTATGCCATCCCTCGCAAACGGCCCATCCAGAGCGCATGTGACCATGTTTGCGCGGTCGGTATTTTTGAGTTCAACGACATCTCTCACGACTGGCTCCCGTAACTGAGGATGATGCTGCTCGAGTCCGTCACCGGTCCCTGCTCCAGGGTCTCGCCGTCCTCGAACAGAACGCCTTGAACCACGAATCTGCATGACGCTTCCCTTACATCCGAATCATTTGCCTTACTTGGGAGATCGAATTCTTCAATCAGATCCCAATCGTATTCCAGAGTCGTCCCTGACTGTGTAAGCACAGCCAGTTTCGGCGTAACAGTCAGCGTCTCTGTAGTGTGATGTACCAGCGAGAAGAGCTCGACGTCAAAACGCGCCCCGATTGTAAGCTCAAAAACGAGGTTGCAACGGGTGGGAGCTCTCCGCTTTTCAAACGACACCGGGTCTCCACCAGCGTCGTAAGTGATCGACGTAGACTCCTGCGTCTCGGTCCATGCGTCCTTTGGGCCAGAGAGTGGCCCATTTAATGTGATACACGGAAGCGAGGCGTGCTGAGGAATGCTCTTGGTATCGCTGGTATTCGGATCGTATTCCGAGTGGCTAAGGCGCGACACATCCTCGATCACTTCACGCCGGAAGATCCGGACGACCGCCTCGATCACTTCTTGCAGATGAGACGGAGCCGTAAGGTTTGGGCGGCCATAGGTGAACGCACTGGCCTTTGTCGCCGTCTGCTCGGTGTCGATGTTCTGTACCGAAACACTGACCACTCCCGGGTCATGAGACGGTGACTGGCACACGATCCGGGTAGCACTTTGCACCTGAACGTTCAATGCTTCATCGGTGCCGAACTTGACCAGCACCTTATCCTCGTCGCCCTCGCCTACCTCCTGAACGGGGAAGTTGGTTCCGGTGATGAGCACATACGTTCGGCCTCGAGTGAGCCCAGACGACGGTGACACTGTGGAGATGGTAGGTGCAGGCATCACCGGCCTCCAAATCGACGAACAGACTGTCTAAATTCACTGAACGCTCGCTCACGGATTCGATCCGGAGACTTGCTCTTATTCTACCACTGTACCGGGCCGATGAAAGGGCGCGCCGGCGTTTGGAACGGTCCCAGTACAGTGGTAGAAGCCTTAAGCGGGGCAGCGACGAACCCCATCCACCAGAGTAATGCCCAGAACTTCCGAAGTTTCGGCGTGACTCGGATGTAGAACTTCTTTGTTCCTAATTCCTGAGCCATCGCTACATTGATGAGTTTGGCGCTCCACCCTTTACCGCCATGAAGATTCGTCCTGCTCTTCCGATTGACTCCGACGAAGACCTGGAATCCTTTGACTGTTGGGTTGACTGGTGTGATGGTCTTGATCGACCGCATCAGCGCACCAGTAACCGCCAATGCTTTCGTACCTGAGTTGCGGTTGAGTTTCCGTATCGCCAATGTCAGCGGACTGAGTTCAGGCGGGACGATATCCTGCTTGACGATGCGCTCCTTCATCTCCTTCTCGTAAAGAAGCGCTTCCTGCTGTACAGCCCTATGAACGATCTGGGGAGCAACGATGTTGAGCGCCTTTAGCATCGGTCCAACAGTTCTCCAGTCACCTGTCAGCCTCATCTGGCGTACCGATCCTCTTGGCTGAATGTCACTACCCACAAGTGCTGACTGACCATGAATCCTGACGGGCGGACCTGATCGACCTTCAGTGGTGGCCGGTGGTCAGTAGCACCGGGATCGTCGTCGAACGAAATCAGAAGTACGCCGTCCTCGTCATAGACAGACACGAGCCGGTCATTCGTTCTGATCAGACATTCGCCGCCAGAACCAATCAGTGAAGCGGTTACAAGATCGTCATGGTCGAACACCAGTTCAATCTGAGTAGTCGGTGCAATACCACCTTGCACCATTCGCAACTTCTCCCATGTATCTGTTGAGATCTGAGCGTACAGAGTGACCTGTGTCTCGGCCCTGATGAGGTCGGCTATTCCATCGCCGTTGTCGTCGACCCCAACCGGTTCACGCAGTAGGTCGTTGTAGCCGGGTGCGTCGTCGCTCTCTGTGTCGAGTCTGCCGACAATCACCTGGTACTGAGTCACCAGGCCAGGGTTCAGATCGAGCATCATGCTGACCCCACATACGAAGCACGCATGTTCATGGTCAAGATAGAGTCGATCTCAGGGTCGCCCGTGAACATGCCACGCCCGACCAGTTGCGCCGAAGATGTGACGCTGAAACTCTGGTCCTTTGTCTCCTGGCTCGAGATACGAAACCGGTGGCGCAAAGTGTCACGCTTATGTGTCTGCGACAACTTCGGGAGTTCGCGCACTGTGAGTAGGGCGCAGGCACGCTTGATGAGCCGTGGTGTCTTACCTCTCACGTTCGACGGATCATAGTCGGTATAGCCGAAGTAACCGGACAGTTGGACGTTGCCGCTCCCCTCGGGCCACTTGCCATCCTGGTCATCGTACAGCCGCATTTCACGGCGAGTAGTGTGCAGGAGTTCGATCCGTGGATTCTCGCGGTCATCCATCGTACCCGTCACCTGACCTCGCAGATGACGGGTGTAGACCATCACTGTGTCCAGGCCCACTTCATACAGCGTCGACCCGTCAACACGGCTGGTGACCTCAATCTTGGAGATCGAAATGATGGGTATGGGCAGTTCGAGAACGTGCGTTCCTGAGCCATCAACGATGAACGGCGATGACTCGGGGAACGCTCTGGGAGCGAACCATCGACCGGTCATTACGTCGATGTACTGGGTAGCTACGTCGATGGCATCTGCTACCTGATCGTTGGGGTAAGCCGTAACGGTGAATCCCTGATCTCGCATCTCCTGTACCGTCAGATACGAACTGACCAAAGACGTGGCAGCAACAGCCGTCTGGAGTGTGTAGACGGTCGCCGCCTCACCCTCGTTGACGACCACCGTCCATCGGTCGTAGTACGTGCCCGCCGAGTCGTAGTTGGCAGCCAGCCCGGTCACTTCGTAGATGCCGGTCTGTACCTGGACGATATTGGACCCGGTGATGGTCTGCAGGACTGTCACACCGTCCGTATCCAGAATCTGTACCGACGTGATCGAGTACGGATCGAAGTAGGTGTAGGTGGCAGTCGCTTGGAATTTGATCTGAAGGAGAAGGTCGGTACCGACCAGGGCAGTGTCACGAGTGGTGGCCATGAGGCTTACTCCTCAGTGGCGGACAGGATAATGCTGGCTTTGCCTGAAGCGTAGACGGTGGTATTCGCCCGAATCCAGCGAGCGTACTCACTGACGACCTCGAGCGATGCTTTTGGGATTTGGACACCCGTCATCCCCACCAGACCGGCATTGCCCACGTCGACGAAGTTGACCCCGTCTAGACTCACCTGCAGCGAGACGGTTCCATCCCACTGGACTGCACCATCCATCACCTGGACATGCAAAGGGGTCGCAAGCGGTGGGATGGACTGCGCCCTACCTGCGGCTACAGATTCGGGGACCGGGAGTTCTCGTTTCCACGGTGTCGCCATGGCTTCTCCTGTTGTGCAGCAGGCTCTTCAGGTTCCGTACCTGCTGGTCATGCTGCGCACTTTCGCTGGTCAGGTACTCGATGGCAAGAGCGGGCCCTCGAGCGTGCGGGTCCGAGAAGACAAGACGGAACTTCCCGTCATCCAACCGTTGAGCGTCTTCCATACTCAACCTGGATTGGCCAGAGTCATCTTGTATCAGCAGCCATCCGGCCAGTCCCAAGTCGGAAGTGATATAGAGACTCACCGCCGTTTCTCCGCACGAAGAGTTTTGCCACTCCGTCTGACGGCAGGCTCCGGGACCTTCACCAGACTCGGCCCATCGGCCCGTTTGCCAGAGTCGATGACTTCGGGCTTCTCTTCCAGTGCCGGTGCCGGCGCTTCGGCCGAGTCGTCCCAGTTGTCACTGGACGAAGGCGCCACCGGTTCCGGTTCGGGTGCGGTCACGACGGGCTCAGCCACCAGCACTTTCTCGGGTTCGACGATGGGCGATTCACTGAGACGTCCCACCCGCTTGGTGTCCACCATCGCGTCCTTCGGAATCGCAGCGCTTACCCGTTCCCCGGTCGCCTGTCGCTGCTGTCGCTGCAGGGCGAGTCTCTTGGCCATGGCCTCGGACTGCTCGAGGTTGATGACCTGCTCGTGGGTGAACACCTCGAACACTGGCGGGCTGTTCGGGTTCAGCACATTGCTGCGCTTGTTGCGAAGCCCCTCGCCAAACACGGTGGACACCTTGTACCACCCGTCGTGGTTGTACTCGAAATTGGTACCGCCGATGGTGTAGTTGCTCGGCTTCGGTTCGTTGGGACCGACACGACGAATGCGGACATAGAGGGAATCGGACATGAAGAAAATCCTTTCACATACACAGGTTGAGAGAAGGCTACGCGTTACCCACCAGGGACTCGTAGCCGGTGCCGGCCGTGGCCACACCACCGGTAAGATCGAGTACAGTTTCGAGCGTGCCGGAGAAGGTGTTGAGCGTCCGGGACGCACCCTTCCGAGACGTGGTGAGCGCCACCTTCGTCCCACCGCTCACGCTCGGGACTACGCCCAGCCGGTTCAGCCCGGCCTTCTCGAGCATGGTGACCACCTCGGCTGCGGTGGCTGCAGTGGCGTCAGTGGCGTTCGCGGTGGCGATTGCACTGGTAATGGGACAGGACATCGCCACCCCATCCAACTGGAAGGCAAACGTCTTCCCGCCGTTCACGTTGTACGTCTGGGCGTTGTTGGACACGATCGAACGTGCCGTCGCGGTCTTTCCGGCCGCCAGGGCGTTGGTCCTGAGTTCGTTTGTAAGGGTCACCAGGCTTGCTGCCGTCGCGCGCAGGTTAGTGACGTCGGTCGCGGCCAGGTTGTGATCCGTGGCCAGCGTGTTGGTCTCGGGTGCCGAGATGTGGAAGTAGTTGCAGACGCCCTGGTTATCCGCGCTTGCCGCCGAGAACTCAATCGTCACCACCAGATCCAGTGCTCCATTGGTGGCGAAGGTGTTTGTCGGCAGCGAGACGCCGGACACTATCGGACTTCCGGCTGCGCTGGGCTCGCAGATGTAGCCGTAGCCGATGACCGGCACGGCTGCACCGGGAGCACCGGTCGCCACCATTTCGAAGTCGCCCACGACGAAGTCATTGTTGGCAACGTCGATGGCGCCGCTGTCGAGCAGGATGGTCCCGGCCACACCACCCAGTCGCAGACGTACCCGAGCGGTGTCCGCGCCATTGGTGGACGGGAAATACGCCCCGAACCGCACCTTGAAGACCTTGCCCGACGTCAACGCGTTCGTAGCGATCGTCAGCGTGCGAGACACGGTCTCAGCGACAGTGTCCGTGACCGTTGTTCCGCCCGTCACCGTGGCCAGAGGGTTCTGAGCAGCGGGAATCGACCCCTGCACAGTCACCGCTGCCGGCGCACTCACTGCCGCCGTGGCGGGCTTGGTGTGCTGAATGCCCGAAATATCGGTCACCAGGTCCCGGATGACTGCCGCGAGCGAAGCACGATTCGGCATGTCTGCCGGCGCATCGCTCAGGTTCGCACCGCCTGCGAAGTGGCTCTTTCGAACCAGCGTGCGAACGACATCGCCAAAGAATCCCTTCATAGATCTCTCCCTGTAACTGAGGAGAACGGGGGCGTGTTAAGCCCCCGACCCGGTCAGCGAATTACGCAGCCAGCGGCACTCGAACTTCCGTTGCCTTTGCAACGGCGTCCTCTTCCTCGTACTGCACGGCCATACGAAGGGTCACCACCACGATGATCTCATCGCTGCTGATGTCCTCGTCGGTCTTGATGCTGACCTGGCGCCAGAAGCCGATGAGCATGTTCTGTCGCGGGGACAGGAGAACGGTGGTCTGGTCGCTGTTCGTTCCCAGCGTCTCGAGATGAACATCGACCGGCACCAGCGGAATGCCGCTGTACTGGATGCGCTTGTTCTCCAGCAGGTAGGCGTCCATACCCACCCGCTGACCGAACGTGTTCCTATACTCGACCTCGGCATTCCATCCGGTGAGGAAGGCCATGTCCTCGAGACTGCGCCGGTACTGAACCGGGATCTGCCTGAGCAGGAGACGCAACACATCGCCGGAGAGTTCGGCGTCGTTGGCGTCGTAGGTGTGGGACGTCGCCAACTTCACATACCCGTCCATGACGGCCAGGTAGGTATCGGAGCTGGTCGTGTCACCGTTGACCGCGAGTTCGTCGAGATCGCGGGGGACGGCGTCGAGCAGCCGGTTCATGATCGTGGTCCGGAGGTTTCCCCGCTCGATCGAGTCCTCGAGGATTGCGGTGTCCAGCCGAACCTCGGCCTTGAGGTACTTCGAATCGAGTTCCACCTTCTCTGTAACAGGCTTGGACCGGTCGTTCACACTGAGAGCGGTTCTAGCCGTGCCGGCACGCATGACGCGAGTGGTGAAGCCGATCTTCTCGACGAGCTGCTTCGGCGCGTTCATGGTCACGGTTCGCGCCATCGGCAGGACCACGGCCCGTCTGAGGATCTTGGCGACGAACTTTGCCGCCTGTGCGGGCTGGAGCACACCTCCATTACTGGTGAGCTCACCGAGCGCCATATCGGCTTTTTCGAACAGAGAACGGAAATCTTGTGCCATCTGAAATTCTCCCATCAGCAAGAGCGTTTAGCTCAACAGCGCAGCAATCGAAGCGGCTGCTATTACCAGGAATCGTCGTCGTCCGACGCCTTCTCCACACGGGGACGGCCCGTGGCGCCCGCGACCTTGTAGGATCGGCCCACGGCGTCGACTTCGGCCCACGGATCGGACTTCTCGGTGTTCTGCTTCCCGGCGTCAGCGTCCGATGTCGTGGTGTTGCCACCCAGCCCGGCATCCTTCAGCAGCGCAGCCTTTGCAGCGGCGTCCTTCTCAGCTGTGGCCTTATCGGTCTGGGCCTTATCGGCCTGGGCCTTCAGCACGGCATTCTCGTCCTTCAGTGCCTGCTGGGCCTTGGTGAAGTCGGTCATCTGTGCCTTGAGCGCTTCCATCTCGGCCTTCAGGGCAACGGACGGGTCGACTGCCGCGTTCTCGGTCTTCTCCTTGAGCGCGTCCGCGTTCTCGGTCTTCTCGGCCTTCGGCTTCATGGAGCCACCGCACGAACTGCAGAACTTGGCTTCCTTGGTGTTCATGGCCTTGCAGGACGGGCACGCCATGTCAGCCTTTTCCGTGGTCTTGTCGGCTTCGGTCTTCTCGGTCTCGGTCGGCTTCGTGGTGGTCTTCTCGATCTCGCTGATGAGCAGACCGACGCCGCCGTGAACGTCCTTCAGCGCCTGGACGGTTGCCGTGGGGTCCTTCTGGTGGTTCTCGCGCACGAACTGGGCGATACCCTTGAGTACATCCTTCATGTCACTCTCCCGGATGGTCGATTCAAACTCTTTGAGGAAGCTGTCAGTCTCACTCTGTGCCGGACCACCAACGATCCAGTCCCAAACGCGCTTCCACATACTCTGCTTTGAAGTTGACACGTCACTTGACTGACTGTCAAAAATGCGAGTCAATGCTTCAGACTCGAAGTCATCGCCCGACTTGAAGACACTGAACGACTTCACACCCTGGCCTGAATTGGCACCTCGATTGACGAAGGATACTTTCCAGACCTCCATCTCTTGGAGTTCTGCGTTCTGCTTCATTTTCATGGCTGGAGGTTCACTCCCCTGGACAGGCTTTGCCGTCCCTGCGATGGACACATAGCCGTATTCACCTGCCTCAATGGACTTCCAGAGGCTGTCATCCATGATCTTGGCAGACTGCATCCATGTGCCTTCGGGTGCCGTGGTATCACCCGACTTCACCTGCCAGTTCTCAACGACTCGCGCGTCTCGCTTGGCATAGTCGTGGTCGGCATCGAATTCCTGACTTTTCTCCATCCAGAAGGTCATGGCGTTGTAGATCGTCTCAGGGGACATCCAGTCCCCGTGAGTGTCCTTCTCGTATGGCCGATAGACCTCGTAGGAAACAATTCGATTGGGTGCGTCGATCTTCAGGATGGGGACGAGTCGCACCGTGTTCCCATCTGCGCCCTTGTAGGTCTGTGTTCGGTTTGGAATAGGTAGTGCGTCGATCTTCGCTTCGAAGTCCGCGACCGCTTTGAGTACGGACGCCTGCGTCATCTCGGCAGGCAAATGTTTCCAGTCGGCCAGGACATCATCCAGATCGGTCTTGTTGAACTGCTTTGCCACCGGCTTGAACGAGACGACCGCCTCCACCTGGGTTACGTTCGAGAAGGTGATTGAGCCATCTGCGGACTTGGTCCAGTCGGTCTGGTAGAAGCCATCATTGCGATAGTTGTAAACGATAATGTATGTCTCGTAGACACCGTCCAAACTGGCCGGGCAGTAGTCATGATCCGTGGGTCCGAAGATGCCTGTAAGTCCTGCCTTCTTCACCGCATCGTACATGTCACGCCGGAATACTTCGACCGATTGTCCGGCCAGATCGATCTTCTCTGTCTGTACGGTGACGGACTCAGGAGGCTTCGGCGGCTCCACCGAAATGAATGAAACTACCGCCTTGACTTCCTGGACGTCGCTGAACGTGATCGTGTCGCCGTTCCGTGCCCAGCCTGCACGGTAGTACATCACATCGCGGTAGTTGTAGACGATGACCTCCGTCTCCATGACCGCGTGGATGTAGCCGGGATAGTAGTGGTCGCTGTGATTATAGGTTCCCCACAACCCATCTTTGGCAGCGCTCGTAACGGCCCGCTCGAGTAGCGCCATGAAGTCCTGAATGGTTCCGCCACCCAGATCCAGTTTCGCGACCATCTCCTTGGCGGTTTCCTGTACCTGCTCATCCACGCGCCGCTTCAGATCAGGGGCCAGAAGAGTCTTCACCAGGGTGCTATCAGGGTCGACCGTGACACCTTCCTGGAGTGCCCTTAACACGATACGGCTGAACACGATCTTCCGGGAGCGAGGCTTGGTATACTCCTCGTAATTGGCGGTGAATCGGGACAGGGCGTTCCGCAGTCGCCCCTTCGGTATGAGCGGATACTTGAGATTGACAGGATCCCCGTAGTCCTCGAGGCTTATGGGGAACCCTTTGGGAAATCGAAGGTTGGTACTTTCGAGAATCTCGATGGCGAACCGTCCGGCTCGGGCCTGCTGTGCGGCTTTCGCCTCGTCATCGGTCATGTCGGCTGTCGGCTCATCGGCCTTCAGTGTCGGCTCGGTCTTGACCTCACCACCCGAGGCCAGCGACTCGACATCCACGATCTCAGGAACAATGGGACCACCTTCCACCGGCTTATTGGTCTTACGCGGAGGCTTAGCCTGCTTGGGCAGCGGGACGCCGATGTAGGCGGTCACGCCATCACCGAGTGGAAGCGGATGAAAGCGGGGATTGCCTGACTGGAACTTGCTCTCGGCACGGATGGTAGCGACCCAGCGGTTCCCCGTCTTGGTGATAGCCTCGTCATCTTCGATGGCGTAGAAGTTGGCAGCAAGCCACTTCTCGACGTCCTCCACCGACAGATAGGTGTCGTCGGAGAAGTCGAGCCGATGGAGTCCGCCGACAGAGTAGGTGTCCTTGATAACGATCGCAATGGCGTCTTTCATCGTTTCTGCGAGCTCCTGTGCCTGGTTGTCCCACCACTTTGCATCCGATGGCCCCAGTATTCCCCAGAGTGCCGTTGCCACATCAAGCGGGACTGGGTCTGCCTTCCTTGCGTCGATCTTGCTGACACCATTGGAGTGGTGCCGGGAATGCCATGCGGAGGCTTCCTTAACCCAGTCATCAGACGGAGTCGTGTCCCCGTCGACTACTCCCTGAGCACGACGCACCGTTTCAGGCTTCAGCCCGTCGCCGCTAAAGCCCTCGCTATGCCACTTCAGACCGACTTTGAAGGCACGAATCATTCGGGCGGGAAATTTGTCTGCCATGAATCACCAAATAGGTTTTGAGTCCACGGTAGCAGGTAGGCAGGAAGGGCGTCAAAATCGGGCAGGAATCAGACGATCACAGGCTGGAGTGTAGACCGACACAACCCGTGCAGTGGAGGGGGCCCTATGCTTTGGGAGAGGATATCGTTGACCTTATCCGTGTACTCTCCCCGGTCGTCCCTGTTCCCCATCCCTGACCGGGAGATCTCAGCGAGAACGGTGTCTGTCCCGTCCTTGCCACGGACGAATATCTCCTTCTTGCCGTCGTCGAGTTGTCTCTCTCTGACCCATGGATTCTCGTACTTGACGTCCATCGGATCATCGAGGGACTCGAGCCCTTTGAGTAAATCAAGCGCGCGTCCAACATTAACAAACTTGCCGTCAGCCCATCTACACTGATCGCTGGTCCTCTCGTCCAGTATAGCTGTAAAAATTGCCGTCTCAATTCCAGCTTTACTGTAAGTGCTCAGGTGTCCATAGGCTTCAGCCCTCACCGTGTAGGCATTGGCCACAACGCGATAGTAGTTTGGATTGCCTCCCCGGACCTCGAGCCATCTGGACAGGTCCTTACCGATCTCGTCACCCGATAGCCCCTGTTCGAAGCCCCGAGCGGTAATGGAGCGTGCGGCTTCACTCCATTGGGCTGAACGCTGTTTAAACTGGTCGGTCACGAAGTTGACGGTGGACTTTCGAAGGAAGTTCACCGATGCTTTGTCCACAGCGTCGAACGTGGCTGTGATGGGACCGTTCGAGGGGACCTTGCTCCCACCTGGCCCCCATTCATACTTCTTCGCGTCCCAGGCTCGTACAGCCTTGACCACGCGCATTCCGTGCTGCAGGAGTGGAGAGGCGAGTAACCCAGCGAAGGCGCCTCCTGCAGCACG